>Ga0307515_10012192_pt1 | contig 16202 bp, 12 predicted proteins | sample 17_EM_MG_FD_194513 | JGI IMG/M metagenome (GOLD analysis project Ga0307515, IMG submission 194513) | Populus trichocarpa ectomycorrhiza microbial communities from riparian zone in the Pacific Northwest, United States - 17_EM | ecosystem: Host-associated > Plants > Roots > Unclassified | place...
AGTGTTCCAGTTGACCGGTTCCAGCCCCATTTGGTGTACAAAAGAAGACTTCCTATGCTGCCCCCTTCAGCTTCTGTCTTGTCATCTGCTCCTCCTTTGCAGCCTTCTATGGCTTCTGAGGTACCTGCAAATTGATGCTTATGGACAAACCCGCATCAATTTGAGGGGGGATGTCAATAGAAAGACTTAAGTCAAAGCATACAGCTATTACAGCTGTATGCTTGAATAGGAAATAGGAAAGTCACAAGCATACAGCTATTGCAGCTGTATGCTTGAATAGGAAATAGGAAAGTCACAGCTGTTACAGCTGTATGCTGGAATAAGAATATAAATGATTGAATAGGAAAGGAAATTGACCTTATTTAAATCCCTAGATTCCCTCTTTGTAATGGCCATGTACAGCACAACTTTTCCTATATAATGAAAGCCTAGTCGAAAGGTGAAGGCAATTCAAACCATTCTGTTACTGAAGTCCATGCTGACTTAGGATCCTGTTTAGAAGTAAAATGGTGGAAGAAATAACCAGAGCAAAAGAAACTCATTATTGTAAAACTGATAAAGATCTTAAGGAAAATGGAACATTACAAAACATTCATTCAATGTCTAAGAAGAGGTCTAGGAATCTGCTATTTTTTGTTGACCGGTCATTAGTTGCTCTGTTAAGCAGGAACAGAGCTCAGGCTTAGGTAATAAACATTTGAAATAATGCAAAACATGCTTGCATAGAGTAAGAGAATGGAGTTATTTGTCTCTTGATCGTACAGATCAAGTATGATCCACAATGTAAAGGCTAGGATGCCTATTTGAAAGGTCATGGCAAAGTACATGTTCTCATTAATGCGCATATGCGCACACAATCCTCATTGTTTGGTCCTTTCAGGCCACCACAACTAATCCTCATTTATGCTAATTGTTGTCTGCAACTTATTGTTTTCTTTGTTTCATCTTCTTTTGTGCCCATTTCTGTTTCTAAAGATGGAGTTTTGCTCCCTCGTGGTTACATAACATAAAATCCAGATGGTCAAATCTAAGCTACATCTTATGCACAGATTTTGTAGGAGACACTGGAGCTATTCTTTGATATTCTTGATGAACTTGTACAAATACTTACCTGCATCTCTGTGCCCTGTTTCTGTATGGTAGAGGAAACACATTTTGTTTGTTTCACTTGTAACTATATTTTTTCTGCCTTCAGAGAGTTTTTGGTCGATCTCATGGCAGCTCCCGGAACGCTGATACCAGCTGATGTCCCAAGTGCAAAAGACAGTACCTTTAAGATCCCTTCTCTTCGCTCCACTAATGACACTGGAGTTGTTTTCACTAGACCAAATCCATTACCTGGTGAGGGCACTAGTCAGAGCTCTTCAGTGGATGGTATTTCACCTTTCAATAGTAGATTAAATTCTGAAAATGCAGAATCCCTACCTTTTTTCTCTGGTTCAAGTAGCGACGCTGGTGTTGGTTCTTCTGGAGTAGCTAATAAAGCTGCTCCAACTAATCAGTTTGGTAATATATCTTCCACAGCCATTGGGACTTCTGTATACAAGGGGAGTCGTGGGGGCCATGCAGTCGGTGATGGTGTGCGGATGAATGTTAATGTAGTTCCATATGGTCCTAATAGCCCAGAGGATTCTAAAAACCTTTTTTCAGATCTTAACCCATTCCAGATCAAGGGAACTGGGAAAAGTTTCATGCACCACAAACCTGCAGAAAATAAAATTAATGAGTTTCCAGGACGGAAAAATAACCCTGTTCCCGGTCCGCCTGCACCATTGGTGTGGAAGAATCGATATGCTTACAATGAGGTGCCTAGAAGAAAAGAGAATGAACTTGTGGAGGGCCTCTATCCAAGAATTAATCGGGAACCAAATAATTATAATCAGTCCTTAGCTTCCACCAGTTCTTCTGAAAAAGTTTATCCACAGGGTTTCAAGTCATCTAGTAATTTTAATCCATCCAGTAAAGAAAGTGACACCAGGAATTATGCAAGCAGTGTCAGTTCAGCATTGTCATCAGATCCTAGTCAATGCTACAGTTTTCCTTCTGTTGAGGAAGCAAACTCAAATTTTAAAGAAAATAAACTCTGGGATGCAAAGAATTTGCAAAATGACTCGGAAGCCATGGCTAAAGAACATGAAGACAATGAAATTGATTTCCATGACCGTAGAAAGTGCACATATGACAGATTTATGGGGACCAATCTAAAGTTGAAGGATCCAGAGAGTCCAAGTGCATCAGTTGATCCGATCTCTCACAGGGTTGATCAAATAATGGATGATGTGGATGTAGGTGATGAAATTTGCTGGGAAGATTTGATAATCGGTGAAAGGATTGGACTAGGTAATGTAAATGGCTTGTCAGATTTTGTATTAGAATTGATAATGAATTCACTATTGCTGAGTTGCTTCTACATAAGTGTGTGCATACATGCAAGTGTGTGTGAGCATGCACACTCACACACAACATGCAATATGACATATGCATCTCGTTAACTTCAACATAAAACATTCTTTAGAAGCTTTTTCCTTGTTCTCATGAGAATTTGCTTTTCCTGCTACTTGTTTGATAACTTCTTTTGAAATCGAAAAATAGTATGGCCTTAATTTTCTTGTGGAGGTCAAAAACTCTCTGCTTTCCTTTTCCTTTGTGTCTTATGCTGTCATAATTATAAGGAGGATTAATGTCTGAAGACAGTCTCTCTCGTATGTTTCTGGTGAATAGGTTCATATGGAGAGGTCTATCATGCTGATTGGAATGGCACGGTGAGCTTGGCTCTCCTTCATTTTACTTGTTTCTGCTTTTGTATTTTGTTGCTATAGCTCAATTTTGATTTGTTAGGAATGTGGAAAATCTGTCTCATTTTGCTCTTGATATTCTGGCTTTATCTTAATCAATTGATGTCTAAATTTGATTTTCTCTTTCCAATTATCTCTTTTTACATTATTTCAAGTGTTTTGCCTTTGGAAATTTATAGTGAAAGATAACTAGAGATAGATGTAGCACCAGAAAAGTTAGTCTAATTTGGAAAATCCACTTTCACTTGAAACTGAAACATGTGTCTTACATTAATCTGGATATGTGGTTACAGAAGAACGCTCTTCATGACATTTAAGCATAGTGATTAATTGTCTGTTATACTAATTACTAGCATTAGTGCTTGTTTGCTGAATTCTTGGGCTGAATTTTGGAATTATGGAGGGAGAAATATACTTGTAATTTCTAATCTTCTAGGGGGTGGATTGTTGTTAAATCACAGGAGGTTGCTGTGAAGAAGTTCTTAGACCAAGATTTCTCAGGTGCTGCCTTGGATGAATTCAAAAGAGAAGTAAGAAACAATTCAGCCTTCCTAATAATCATTTAATAAAATCTATTTCCTCTCTCTTTGAAAGAAAATAAATTTGGCATTTTATAGTTACCATTTAGCTTCACGAAACCAAAAGATACAAAACATAAAAGAACCGACATGGTGAATAGCTTGGTCATGCCATGTGTTGCCATGCATGTGGCTACAAACTTCTCTTGTTAGTAGCATCACCCGTTGGCTTCTACCTAAAGTTCTTGGATTCAACAGCTCTTGATAATCGTTCATTTTCTGCTCGTGTCATCAAGATCCTCAGAAATGTGACCTATAAAAATTGATTTAGGGTAATTTAAGTTGTCATTTGGCGCACAAATCTAAAGGTATCTGGGTGTGTCAGAGATCATGTTCTGTTTTTCTTCAGTTCTAAGTAATTGACCAATCTTTGATTTCTGCTCTGTATTGTAAGGTGCGAATAATGCGCAGATTGCGTCATCCAAATGTTGTTCTTTTTATGGGTGCTGTTACCCGTCCTCCAAACCTTTCTATCATCACAGAGTTTCTTCCAAGGTATATAATTCTAAGCTTCATTTCGTTGTCTCAGCTTAATGAGATAAACTTTCTTTAAGCAACAGCAAAGACCAGCTGTCTTTGTGATTTCACTTATGTGTGGGGTATTGAAACTTGGTCTTCAGCTGACAATTTTTTGAATGATATTTTTGGCTTGCTAGAGGAAGTTTATACCGGATTCTTCATCGTCCTCAATGTCAAATTGATGAGAAGCGTAGAATAAGGATGGCTCTCGATGTGGTATGTGATTATCAGCCCTTTGTTCTTTTGAATTTGTACTTTACACCCTTGAGTCTGATTTCAAATTCCTCCTTGCACAACAGGCAAGGGGCATGAATTGCTTGCATGCCAGCATACCAACAATAGTTCACCGGGATTTGAAATCACCGAATCTTTTGGTTGATAAAAACTGGACCGTCAAGGTATGGAACACTGCCACTATGGAACTTTATTCACACCTTCCTTTTGTTCATTGTTCCAAGTTTTTTTTTTTTCTCATTGTAATTATTACTGCAGGAAATGCACGCATTTATTTGTTTTTCTGTCGACTAGGTATAATCTACTTTGTTGGTATCAGAGACAGTTTTTAGTTATACAATGACAAAGTTCTTTCAGCTTATTTATCCTTTGGTGGCTGCTGGTACAGGTTTAAAAAATGGGGGTAAATTGTTAAGAGTAATTATTACTAGTCATTTTTGAAGGTGCAAAAGGTGTTAAATTATTTTTTAAGATTGTTTGTTAGGAAGTTAAAAACCATGTGTATCAATCGGTCTATTATAATGAAATTCAAAAAAAAATATTAAGTGATGTAATATTAGAAGGTACCACTAACAAGGTGTAAGTAATAAAGAGAGGATGGGCTATAAATTTGAGGAAGAGAGAGAAAAGGCATAAAAGACAATACCACCCCTTAAAAATGTTTCTCTTCTCTCGCCAAGGGTAAACTTTACCCTCCATTCAGTGCCATCTAGGGGCTAATTCTTAACCTTATTAACATTTACTTCTCTCCACTTTTTTGCACCAGAAAACAGTAACAATTACTCTTGTGAAATTTAACCCCATAAAAAACATACCATTACTTGTAGATTTGCTACTTGCTCTCGTACTACTTTAGTATGCGTGTCATAGTTGTATTGGCATGTATTTTCTTGAGTCGTCATGGAAAAGGGTATGACTCACGGTGGAGCCATGGGAGGTAGTGGTATGGATTTACTCTTAACTTTCAAGCTCAGAACTAGAACCAGTCTAATATTCCTATGATTTTTCATGAACATGGACTGGTGTGCTTGGCATTAATTATGAACTCTTAGTGGCACCAAAGAGTTACTCCTAATTTGGACTGTATACCTTTGATCTTAAACTTCAAACTTTTCCTTCTCTAAAGAGTGCAGAATCACCCTAGGGCTGTTGTGGCTTGCTAATACTCCAATCTCAAATGTTGCATGTGTCTGCTTGCTGATAACTGTTGTTTAATTTAGGCTGCAATGCTCTTGAATCTTGAAAACCTTGATTAAATCATACGAAAATGAGAGTTCCTTCACAAGAGGGAATGGGGTGTAATTTAAGAGAAAATACCATAGAAGCTCCACTCCCTGGGCAACTTTATTCAAATCTTATCCTGCCTTTTGGTGTTTTTTCGACCTAGTTTTGAGGAGGATCATGTTGCTTGAGCTGTTCTACACTTGCTGATTTTTGTTTACCCAGCTGAGTTGCTTGCAGCTTGTGATGGTCAAAAAGTCCAACAAGATGGTTTAAATGTTGAGCCTGTGTTTTCTTCAATAATTTGATTTTCTAGAAGACTCTGTGTGACAGGTTGCTCAAAAGTTAAAGATGCAAATCAAGAAGAAGCAAATAATAGTCGGCAGTTAGAATTGGTTTTTGGTGCTGTTTTTGACAGATAGTATTGTTTCACTGGCAGGTTTGTGATTTTGGGCTCTCACGCTTGAAGCATAACACCTTTTTGTCATCCAAATCAACTGCAGGAACGGTAAGGATCTGATCTTTCATCCAACAATCAGGGGAAAAATAAAGAAGCTTTTGTGGCTACAGGGAGTATATGCATTGTTTGTCCTTTATTCCTGATTGAGTTGTCTTTAATGTGTTAGCCTGAGTGGATGGCACCTGAAGTTCTCCGTAATGAACCCTCTAATGAGAAGTGAGTTGATGAATTTTTCCTCTTACCTTTTCAGATTGACTTTAATTCACTCACACTTCCAGCTGTCACATCTATGTGATTGCACATACAATCATTAATTTCATTTATGCTATGTGGATTCCCCTTCGTAGTTGGGAATCCCAGTTGTTAGTTACAGTATTGGTCGTTATGATAAAACTAGCTTTAGAATGACTATGAAAATGGAAAGCCAAGTACAGTTCTGTCATCTGTTGTCTTGGAGAAGGGATTTCACTGGTGCTAGCATCGTATATAAATTTATTGGATCACCATAATAAATAGGTAATTTGTGTCTTCTGTTGAGTGAACACAGGTGTGATGTATATAGCTTTGGAATCATTCTTTGGGAGCTCGCAACGATAAGATTGCCCTGGAGTGGGATGAACCCAATGCAAGTTGTAGGTGCAGTTGGTTTCCAGAACCGCCGCCTTGAAATCCCCAAGGAAGTTGATCCCTTAGTTGCAAGGATAATTTGGGAATGTTGGCAGACGTAAGTTGAAAAGAAAATTCTTTAAAATTGGTTCCTAGTATCACCCCCCTACTAATACAAATCCAGACACTTATGGCTCTCTTTGTTGTGTTATTCTCCAGCGATCCAAACTTGCGTCCTTCATTTGCACAGCTCACAGTTGCTCTCAAGCCTTTGCAGCGGCTGGTCATCCCTTCACATCTGGACCAGCCTAGCCCACCTCTGCAACAAGAGATTGCAGTAAATTCTACACCCTGAGATGTCTCAATTTTGAAATTGTGAATATGTAGACATTCTGTTATTGGTCTTTGGTGAGGTCCTATTGTGTGACATTCCAAAAACGGGATAACAAGGAGAAAAGAATAGGAAAAAAGAGTGTAGACAGCGTTTTGTGTAAGTAATGTATGTGCGTAAGCTCCTGCTGCCAAATAATTATAGCAGCACTTCTTTGTACAGATGGGTTTCCATGAACGCGCATTAAGGAATTGAAACCATGTAACATGTGTTGAACGACACACTTCAATCTATCTAGGGTTCTTCATTTGTTGTCTCGGTTTTTTTTTTTTTTTCCTATCAAATTTGCTATGTGAAATCTTTGGTTTTTCCTTCTCTCACTATTCCTATTATCTCACAGGTACAATAGAGAGCTTTTTCACACCTAGGAAAAAACCCGAATTGGATGGCAAAATAACGTGTTAGTGTGAGCTTATATATGCATGCTATATATATTTTGAGAAGCTTGTGCTTTATTGGGCCTCTGAATCTAAAATATGTTAGATCTTAGCCACTAGGAGTTGATCTGTACGTCTTTGATTCTAGTTTCTATAATATTTTTTATGATCTTCTGCAGCCCATATCTGCTTGGAAAACAAATTTGGTCTTTCTCGATTGCTTAAGCCTGAAGCTTCATATTAATACACATAGGCCTTGTTTACATATTGTAGTTTCTCGATGTGGGATACTTTAAAGTTGAGATCTCAACAACGCGTCATTGCAATTTGTATCCCCTACGCACATATTTTCTTTAAGTCCATTGAGTTTATACCCCGATTAGGCATGTGTATCCAGAGTTGATGGAGCAAAAGTTATTTGATTATATGCTAGAGAATTAATATCCTGAACCCGTGAAGGATTTAAATCATTTCCATCCCAAGTATTTGTACCCAAAAATGAACTTCGAAGGTTGATTTTGGAAGTGTAAAGGCAGAATTTCCCGGAGCTCAGCATCGAGCCCTCAAGTCACTTGACCAATGCATCATTGCCCAATATTGTCACAATTGTTAATGATCTGACTTGGGATGTTGGAAGAGATTTGTGAGGAACAAAAAGACAAGAACAATAGAATCTACTTTTAGTTGAAGAAGAGGAAATACCAACTCATATTTGACCGCAACAAGGATTGATTTACAGCAGATGACAAGGTCATAAAACTTATGCAGCAACAGCAGAATGCCATACCTTATGCTGCTTATTTATGTCACAGTATTTGCAGTTGCATAGCGAAGGACTGGATACATATTTTGTTGAACAGTTCTCTCCAAGTACTTCACGCTGGAGCAGTTGGTGACAGTTGACACCGCTAACCTTTTAGCAGTGTCAATTTTCAAGGCTTTTACTATGCTAGTAAGAGATGGATTCTGAAACTAAGAAATTGTTCTCATGGGGATGGAATCAAAAGAGCAAGAAAAATGCATAACTAACAAATCTCATAACGCTTTGAAAAAGCCCTCGTTCTAGAGAGAGAGTAAACCTGGGCTCTGTTAATTCCGAAATGAGAGATGAAAGGAGAAAAGAGGAGAAAGAGAAAAGGAAAAGGACGGGTTGTCGAGGAAGTATGATAAAATTAGGGCTCAAGAATAAAGCCCACCAAAATCCTATTATTTAAAAGTAAAGTTCAATTTTTTAAATTAAATTGTAGTCAAACATTATAGAATATTTGAGCCTCGTAATTTACATGATACTCGTACTATTAAAATTCGAGAATCAGAGATAAACTTCATACTGGAATTGACGGGGCTCTCATTCTGACGAAGAGAAACCCTCCAAAAATATGCGTATGCCGCTATCTGCGGCGAGCACACGGTATTCTTTAGTAAAAGGCGAAAGAATAGTTCGCTCTGTGCCCACCGCGCGGCTGCGTGAGGATTGCTTGCTGTTTGCTTTGCTTTTTATAAGCACTTGATGGAAGCTCAGTTCCTTTTTTTTCGATGTGGGATATCTGATAATCGTGACCCTACCAAATACAAATCAGACCATTTGATGGAACCAAGAGCTGGAGTAGGAAATGCAAATCAGTGACAAGACCCTTCTGTTACTTTCTTGCTACTGGTTCCATTTGGGTATCAAGTGATGAAGCTATAGAAACTGCTTTCTTTGAAAGAAGGTGTGCTGGCATGGACTGCTGGCATGTTAACACCTATTTTAGGATCCATCTCCATTGGGACTAAAGCCAAAAAAATCAGAGTCTAGAGATATATTTCTTCTTCCCCCCAATTCTTAAGAGTGTTCTTTCGTATGCCTTGAGTACTGTTCCCCACAGCAGTTGTGGCGATTAGGTTAGCAAACAGGCCAGAAAATGATTGAACACCATGTGTTGGAAGGTCTACCGCCTGTTAATGCTAATTCAAACTCATTTCCTACTCCATTACTCAGTCAAATAATGATTTCGTATGCCTTGGGTTGTTTTCAAAAAGTTCTTTAACATTATCAATCTGATACATCGATGCTATGCATCTGGATTATCAAGTTTGCCTATTGGCTCTTCTTATTAACTCAAATTTTCTAAACTAGAACTGGGCAGGGGCAGTGACTTGTTCAGCCAAATCTTGACGTAGGCTCCCCCACTTGGGGAGAGCTTAGACCAGCACCCCTCCTGAGTGCACTGGAGGTCACTAACCTAGGCCACGAGCCTTCTGATCACCCATTGACCCTGTGCGTGTACGTCCCACATCCATTCATCTTCTACATGCTTGCCTTGCCTTCCAGCTTATGGCTTTCCGATGTGAGATTTTCCTGTTGCCATACACATCCTGTCATCTTCTACGTTAAACATTGAAAAGATTAGAGATCTGCTAGTTTGGAGCCATGACAACATGGATACAAGGTAATAGAAAACAGCGAAAGAGAGACATTTTGGTAGAATTCATGCCATTGTCAGGTTTCTCCACTATATGTTGCTACATCCATTTTGAATCCAAAAAGCCACTTGATGTTACCCCATTGGACTCATGTCATCATATATGCAAGTGACAAAGAACTTGAGATGATTATAAAACAGCTTAATTAGCACCGACACGCTTTCACAGTATCTTGAAATAGCACACCTTTCTCAATTCTCATGGAAAATCACAAGCAGTATTCATTGCTCAGTCAGACCAACACAGGCACAATATATGAGAAATACTATGAAACTAGATTTCGAAGCTAAATACATTAAGCAGTTTTCTATGTTTCCTACATAAGAGGTAAAGTAAAGGTGATAAGAAAGATGGCTACATGATTATGAAAGAAAAAATAATAATAAGCTCCCTTTTTTGCCGTAGCTACAAAAATGGTGCTGGTTTGTAATAGTCATTGCTTGCAATCTACAGGCTACATTTCTCAACACTTGCCCTGCCCCTCAATTCAGAAAGAAAAACATCAACGAACATGCATAGAACTGAATAAAAGCTGAGTTAGGTAACAGAAGGCATGCGAAAGAACAATGAGCTTAGGTGTAGTGCAACAAAGCACCATAGTTAAAACTGACAAGCTCCATAAGGAAATCTAAAATAAACTGAAAACACCAAATAAACTTTCACCATTAATTTCTTCAGTGAAAACAAAATATCGACTACTTACCTTGATGAATTATCTTCTTCCATGTTTACCTTTTTTGGATCCATGATCATGCAGTGTAACTAGTATTCTATGCTGTTCCTCAATCTTTGTGTTCTGTCTTCTAAATGTATTTACAGTTATATCCTGCATATAGGCCGGGCACAGAAAAATAGAAAGCCAAAGCAACAACATTTGCCATCCACTTTCGTTACAAGGGATACCATGCAGGGAAAAAAACATAATTGAAGAAGTTAAAAAGTACCCGTACTTTATTATGTATGTACATAAGAGCTTGATTCAATTAATTTGATTATGCCTTCGGTCTACTCTATCACCTCTATGCTCTCAATTAGAAATGAAACTCAATTATACTTGCCTTCTTTATACACTTAATTTCTGAAATAAATTTCTATCCTTTCAAATAAGTATGAGATTTGTCATCACTAGCATAGATTTATAGAATTGAGATATCGTATAAAATGAAACATAGCAAGCCTTAAGTGCATGAAATACAGAAAAAATCAATCATCACCACAACCAAATTGAGGAAAGAAATTAATTATAGCAGAACAGACTAGAGCTTTTTAAATGGGAAAAGCAAGCAGTTAGTGTGGGGAAATAATGCATAAAACTGCAGATAACCAGCAATGGTAACCATTGACGGAAGAGTGGCATTCTGGTTTATAATTGAAAATAGAACTTCACCACTAGCTACAGATAACCAAAAATGCCAACAAGTCTCCTCAAGGGGTGGTGGACCAGAGAAAGCAACTTCTCTAAGGAGCTTCAATCAGATGCACATGTATGCACTAGAAACTAGAGATATCATCATGAAAGAGAAATTTAGTTCATACAGTGATTTATCATAAGAAGAGTAATTTATTCAGACAAAATTAAGTCTGTAGAGTGGCTTAAATAAAGTTGGTTAAGATTTCTAAACCTGAAGGTTATTCGATGTGGTTTTTTCTCAATGGAAGAAAAAGCAAACACAGAAAAATCTTTAATATAATAGAATTATGAGCAGAAAAGAAAAGTATGAAAGTATACAAACAGTCACAATGCATGCATGAAATGTTGGCAAATAAATCAACATCAACTTATATTTCATCTTGTAAATTGGTATTCTAAGTAAGAATCATTTGCAACAGAGAACCTTCTGAGAATGCAAGCAGATTCAGGAATGGAATATATATTAACACAGCCTATGCATCTGCAATAAAAGATGCTAGCATAACTGCAGACATTCACCAATAAGATAAAAACTAAGAACTGCTAAATAGTTGACTCTCCCTCTCTCATATGACTAGTGCTAAAAAGCTCTGAATTAGAAACTGGGATCGTGCATGTATACCCAAATAAAATCCAATTAAATCACCACACTATCAGTTTGTATTTGAATTACTCCAGTGCAAAGTGTTCACCATTCTCCATTTCATAAACCAAATTGACCTCTCTATTACCAATTTGTGTGATCATAGCAACAGAGTCAGTTGAATTGATAGAGCTATAAAGCACAATCAGTGGTGCCTAATTTGCACTCATATCAGATATGACAAGCATTAAATTTCTCACATCTGCTCACTACCAAGAGGACAACAGCCTGTGCCTCAATCAATGATTATTAGCTCCCCTCATCCACAAACATTCTCCCAAAACAACCTGAACATTTATTCTTCAATCAAAGCAAACACTATAGGATGAGTTCATTTATGACAAGTAATCCAGCATCATATCAAAAAGAAATAAGACTACAAGCGACCAGTTCATCTAATATTTATTCAAAGTGCACATCTGCAGACATTTGATGTCTCTGACATTCACACACTGCTGTCCACTGAAAAGAGAGCGACTACTAACATACATATGAAACTCAAAAGAGAAACAGGATGATAGCAAATCCATTTTATTTCCTAGTCTCAGATTTAAGACAGTTAATGTCCATGGCCATCATCATGGTCATTGACATCAGCAGAGGAAGAACCCCTGGCAGTGCTACTCACAGAAGGATTGATGACTCCAGCGATATTCGCAGAGGAGGATGAGGTTGGATTTTCAGTGTCCGCAGAAATCTTCTCAATTTGCTTCAATATGTTTTCCTTAATTTCTTTCAAGGACTTCCGTAGCATTTCCAACTCGTGCAAGCTGAGTTCATTAATTGGCGCACCAAACAAAGACTTGCTACGGGCCACCTTCTCCAGCTCCTCAAGTTCCTTCCCTCGCCGCTTTAGGGCATCCAATTCTTTGAGGTTATCAAAATACTGTTTGTTAAGCTTATCCAGAGTGGCCTTGTGTTCAGCCAAGTGCTTGTCAAAGTCTGTGTTCCCAGGGTCAGCTAGCTTTTTCATAGCTGCCTCAACACAGAGATGACAAAGAGAGGAATGGCTATCACCACGGGACAACATAATAAGCAGAGTCTCAACAACACACAAGGTTTGAACTTCACTGACAGCCTTGGAGGCACTAGATCGACACTTCAGAAATTTATACACAATGGAGAGTGGTTTTCCTTCAATGGGATTGAGAAATGGTGAGGAGAATCACATTGATTTATAGGCGTGTGGCCCCCATCTAGTACACAACCATACTATTTTGTAAATGGTAACCTCAATATCCTTCCATATATTTTCTCAGCAGTTACGGAAAAACGAGTAAATCCTATCATTATAGCAGTACACAGAATGGAAATTTGTAATTAAAGAATACCCTAAAATTGCACAGCGAAAGTATTCGAGTGTTAGTAATTTGAATAGAAATGGGGCTAAAATCCAATGAGCCTACTAAAGTAAACAACAAAAGGAAAGTTCACGGATAAAGGAACAGCTTAGAACTTATCTCGTTTGGCGTCAGCAAGATAAGTTTTTCATAAATCAAGGTTATCCCAGACTGGCCCAACTCATCCTAGAACTTAAAATTATGCATCTATATTCAGTGAATCTCTATTCTAAGCAGTCAAACATGAAAAATCCCTAAATGAAGAAGATTACTACAACGAGTTTAAAAATTTGTAAGAAAGTGAAACTGTGAAGAGTCGGATAATAGTTCTGGCCTTAATTAATGCCATTGAATTGCTCTGTTATTTCGAGTAAAATAAAACATGGAGAAATATAGTAGCTGTCTTTATGTTATAGTATAAATTTATTTCATATTTCTTTTCAATGATTGAGTGCTTGCACTTGAATTGCACAAGCCCCGGTCATTTGAAAATTTTCCAACATAAGAACTGTAAAAAATTTCCTCATGGGAAGGTGCCAGATGACACCAGCATTTATAAGTTCATGTTATTTTCAACACCGATAATAGTTTATCCTTTAAACTATTAGAACCGCAAGGATAATAGGATGTTTTTTTCCTCATATACTTTCAAATTGATAGCACATAAACTCAAACAAATAGTGTTCATTGAAATGCAATCACAATCTCGTAGATCCGTCGTATTAAATTTCATTTCATCCCTTTTGTAAAACTAAAATTCTAATACTACTGATAGAGTCAAAGATGAAGCATCTCTACTAGCTTTTAATTATAGACAGATGTCATAGTCATTTATGATTATTTTTCAAGCTTGAAGCGCACATAATCGAAGTAACAAAAGAAGGCACATGTTGGAGTTTTGAGAAATGAAAAATCCCAATCCAACTTTGTAGCTCTTGCGATGATTTTACCGTTAGTATAGATTATAAAAGAAACTAGTGATTATATCCGACGCTTAGATTGTTAATAACATACACATAGAACAAGAAAAGGAGCATCATGGATCACAAGTTTACAGCACAAAAACATTCAAGTAGCAACACGTTAAGGTTCTGTGAATACCTTGTGTCAAGTCATGGAAGAAAATACCTTGTCAGCCTAATAGTTTCTCCAAATGATTTCTGCAAAGTACAAAAACTCCATAAGAAATCAGAAACAATGACTTGATAAATATCTTTTACCAATGTGCTTCAATTGTTTGGAATTAACGTACGAACTCATCAAGCAGAACAACTTCGCGCTGTGTGTCTAGTAGCTTTGATCCCATACAACATGGATTCCACCTCCACATTCCCATCATATCAATTCTAGCAGATGGGTTCAGAAGATCCCAATATTAGCATTTCCAAAATCAATGACATATCGAGCCAGCCAATCAAAAAGAAAGAAAGATAAGATGTTGATTGAAAATCAAACATCGACCCAACAAAGAGAAAAGGGAAAGAAATCAAGGGTTTGCATGCTTCTCGTATAACCCCTGTCAAATACTGTTAAAATTATCATTGAAGATAATATTCCAAAAATATTCACCTCTCTCTTTCCTTCCAAAAATAACTCTATCTCTTCCAAAACTCCCCCATCTTCTTTTTCTCGTCCCATCTTCTAACTCCACTTTTTTTAACACAATTGTTTTCTTCGACTAAACCAGCTCCTGTAATTCTCTAGTTCTTGGGAAAACACACGAGTAGAAATCCGAGGGTTAAACAGGTTCTAACTTGCAATGCTTTGTTTGGTCTAGGAGTGCCTAAACTAGTTGTTAATTGCTGGAGTGGCTGCTTCGGTTTTTGAGCCCAAGAAATTGCCTGAAGTGGGAAAGAATATTGGCAAGATTGTCAAAAGCTTCCAACAAGTTGGTGGTTCCTTCTGGCTCCCTTTTGATATTCAAGTAAAAGATAGAAAGTTTTGAATATTTTATTATTATGCTGTTTAGTATCTCGGTAGAGAAGATGACAGGAGATTTAGATTTAATTTGTTTTTATGTTTTAAAAGTATTTTTAAAAAAATTTAATTTTATTTATTTAAATTAAGTTTTACTTATTGCTAATGTTATAAATATTTTTTAAAAAATAAAAAATATATATTATTTTAATATATTTAAAAACAAATATTTTAAAAATTAATACTCTCAAACTTTTTTTCAATGTAAATGAACCAATTAAGAATCCAATACAATAAAATAAAAAGAACACAAAGGGAGATGAAAGATTGTTAGCAATATTATGGTTAGTATACATTAATTTTTTTTGGAATATTTCTAAAAAAACATTTTTTAATATTTTAAAAAGTTTTGATTAAAAAGGTTTTTTTTAGTAAATTCATGTTTTTTCAGTTTTTTTTCAACAAATTTAATAAAAAAAATTATTATGAGATAGGCCTATTTATACCTTCTTTAAAATGCATCTATTCTATGTCATTTTAAATAAATATAAAGGTACTTGTAATAAAAATAAATGATTTTTATAATAAAAATAATTTTTAAATTAAAAGTAAAATAATAAAGATGGTTAATTCTATTTAATTTTTTAAACATTCCAAACAGTATAAGTAAATTCAATTTTATAGTTGTTATATTGTTGTGAAAAAACATGCAGCAATTATTAATAAATATTACAATAAGAGATAAATTATAAAAAACACAAAATTTAATGTGGTTCAATAATGTACTTGCATCTATATGAGTAAGGATTTTTTTATTTTTTATTATATCAAAATAAAGTTACAAGATATGTGTTTATAGCATATTCTAAATCATCCAAAAAACCTAGCCACCCAAATAATCCTAACTGTCAAAAAAAAAATCAATAAATTTTTCTTGAAACTATTTTATCGTACGGTGAGAACATCATTGTCTATAAACCACAAATTACAATAAATATTTTATTTCAAATATAATAATAATAATAAATTATCAACTAAATTCAATTATATAATTTAATATTTTATTTTAAATATAAAAATTATAATAAATTATCAATTAAATTCAATTCAATATATAATTTGATTTTGTATAATTTTTGAGTTCAAACAAGTTGCTTGAGTTTTGAGTTAAGATTACAAGCAACTTTCTTAGATTATTTCTTAGATTAAGATTATTATTAGCAATTGCAATGCTCTTTTTATTA
>Ga0307515_10012193_pt1 | contig 16202 bp, 10 predicted proteins | sample 17_EM_MG_FD_194513 | JGI IMG/M metagenome (GOLD analysis project Ga0307515, IMG submission 194513) | Populus trichocarpa ectomycorrhiza microbial communities from riparian zone in the Pacific Northwest, United States - 17_EM | ecosystem: Host-associated > Plants > Roots > Unclassified | place...
GTGATAGTGAAGGTGGTGGAAAAAACAGAGAAAGAGAGAAAAGAAATAGAAAGAGAGAAGAGAAACCATGGAAATGAAAGACAGTTTCTTAATTGGTGTTTAAGGAAAGTATATCGTTAGTCTACTGCCATCATGGATTTACAAATGTCTGTTTCTTGGGTGGTATTGAAATATAATAATTTTTTATAAATATATATTTTTAATGGTGAATAGCTTATTTAAGAGTAGATGAAATAGTTTTATTGTGTGAAAATTGGTATGAAAATATCTTTATATATTATTAAAAAAAAGTAATATGATGTTGTTGTTAATAATAATAATTTCTTTCTAATGTTTTTTATGTCATGCATGTTAATGTTGTATGTTGTTTTGTTGTTTTTATCATAACATCCATCATGATTTATCATAAATAATTTATAGATTCTATTTTCACATTAACAAAGAGAAATGTTTTTATTTAACAAACAAATAATTTCTGAATTAAAAACAAAATAGTTAAGATTCAATTCAATTCCATATGTATTCCAAATAGTGTAATTGAATTTAATTATATGATTTAATATTTTATCTCAAATATAAAAATTCTAATAAGTTATTAATTAAATTTAAATCATACGTGAAATTGAATTCAATTCTAAATGTAATTTGATTCCAAACATGCAATAAATAAATATTGTTACAATCTTGATTTAAAATTATAATTAATATATTCATTCTTTTTAATAAGTTTTATTAATTTAATTGTTTAGAATTTTAAGGTATTGTATAAGATTTAAATGGTTAACTTTAATATAATTAATATTTAATTATTTTAGTTATCTAAGGTCTATGATCAAATCAATTTACTATATGATATGATATGAGTAAGGTTAGATTCGGATTTTAGTATAAGATTTTTTATTATCTAGCTTTACACTGCATATATAACTATTAAATTCACTGTTGTATTTGTCCGTTTAAAATTTTAACAGTATTGTACAAGATTTAAATGGTTAATGTTAATATAATTAATATTTTATCATACTAATGTCTATGATTAAATTAATTTACTATATTTATTTGTTTAAAATATAATTGGTAATCGTGTGTGGCATGTGCTTAGGATGGAAAGCATGTCAATCTCACCATATAAATTCTTTTAAAAAAATAAATATTTTTCCATTTTACTTAGCCTATCTTATATCTCTACACATATTTAAAGATCTTCATTATATATATATATTCTCTCAAGTTTTACTATACTTTATTTTTTATATTTTATTAACTAAAAAGAGTAAAAAAAATGATTAAAAAGTTTGGAGAATTTTTGTTGCATTCAAGAATTCTAATGGATTATTAAATTTTAGAAGAATAGCGATTTATATTTAAAATTATTTTTTTATGCAGAGAAAGCGTTTATCTATAAAAATAACATTAATGTGTGATAAATCACAGTCACATGTTTCTTCTAGACCTTTACTATTTCTCATATTTATTTTTATTTTTAATTATTTTAATTATTGCTTTTAATTGCAGATTTAATAATGAAAAAATCGTGATTGCATTTAATTTTTCTAATTATTCCCATTTAATTTCCAAACAAATATAGCCTCTTCTACTAGGGGTGAGCAAAAAAACCGGAAAACCGATTAAACCGAGAAAACCGAAAAAAAAATAACCGAAAAAACCGAACCGAAAAAAAAACCGATTAAACCGATTAATTTTTTTAAAAAACCGGCCGGTTCGGTTCGGTTTTATAACCAAAAAACCGAAAAAACCGAACCGAAACCGACAAAAAACCGGAAAAAAACCGAGCCAAACCGAGCCAAACCGGAAAAACCGAGCCAAAACCGAAAAAACCGAGTCAAACCGAAAAAAACCGAGCCAAAACCGGTTTGAACCGGTTTTTGCCCTAAAAAACCGAACCGAAACCGGTCGGTTTGACCCGGTTTCGGTTCGGTTTCGGTTTTTTTTTTTTAAAAAAAAAATTTCGGTTTGGTTATTTTTTTTGATAAAAACCGAACCGAACCGAAAATGATCACCCTTATCTTCTACATCCTCAACTCCAAAGATACATTCATCTCCTGGCTGAATGTTATTGACCTTGCTGAAAGCTTCCAATCCACACATCAAAGTTTTTGATCCAGATGTTTCTTGGCAGAGTACTGGCCAGTCTCTCATATCAGGATACCTGAGAACAACGATCTTCCTTTCCTTCTTGTGCCAACAGGAGATGATGGCAACTCCTGCACAGATGTCGGAGGAATATTAGAAAAAATGTGAAGCAGGGTATCAGGGTTCAGAAAAAATACAGAAGGCAAAACATATGATGTAATCATAATACTGAAAGAGAATAAATTTATGGTGCACAATCAGATTTGGAGAAAGAAATAGCAGTGATGAGGGAAACAATACCCAAACTCGTGAGGCTAATGAATAACATACAAGATAAAGTTCACTGTTGGCCGCCTTCTAGCAGGGGATATTGGCAGCAGTTGTTCAAGGACGAGTATCTACATCAGGATTTTCAAGTTTCAGCACTCCGTAAGCTTCATCAGGGCCTCCTGTTGGCGAATTAGGACTCTCACGTTGCTTCATTTTGATTACCTTTCGCTTCTCCCCTGCATTTCATCACTGGCCATCATGCACTTGAGCAAAAGTTAAATAAGTACGTAGCATATCTGCTCTTGTACTTGTCTTGTAAAAGACATTTACATGAGATAGGTTTTCTTTTTCCTTTTTTTTCCAGGATGCCACCCGTAGTTACTTTATGGCCATAAACTGGTGAAAAGGCTACTCGTAAGGATCTAACCAAGCAGAATATAAGCCCAATGAAGCGGTTCTCACCAGAATTGTTTTATCAGAAACAGCTACCAACTTGATCCTCTTATCAAAATCATTATTCCCCCTGCTCTTTTCAAAATCGGATGCAACTGAAGGCACTCGTGTACTTTGTAACCTTTCATATAGTGACTCTTTATTACCGAAGTCAGCTTCTTTTTGGGATTTAACGGAGGTAAAGCTTAAGCTCGAGGCATTTATATAATTCTCTAGCAGGCATGATGAGAACACTTCTTGTTAGCAGCTAAAATGTTGTTGCTTCCTTGATTTCCCAGGTTATTTTTTGACAATTCCAAGTTAGACAAGTCAACTACAGTTCCTCAATATTCTTCCTGTTTCTTCACTAAATCTCCATCGATCATGTCCTTTGATTCTTCAATGCATTCTGCTTTAGAAACAAACTTCTCTGTTCTAGTCCCGTTTTTGTTAGTTGAAGTACTTTCTGTGCCCATCTTGGCTTTTCCCACATCATTCTTCAGCCTATACACCAGCAAAGATAGAGGTACTTGACACTATTCTGGCTCGTTGAAACCTTATCTTCTATAAGGCATAGACCATCTTCAGTGGGGAAATTTTGAGTGTTATTTTCAGCCCTTTCCTTCTGATTTCTTCTCACAGAAAAATCTAGCCTTTCACATGCACTCTTATCATAGATATGGACTTCCCTTTACGTGCTCTGCTGCCTCCTGCCATCCTATTCATATCCTAGTAGGAGAATTATTTAGTATATTTATTACTCAGTACCCATGAGTTGTAACAGACAAGATGAACCATTTAGTTTAGCCTAATGGCCATACAGTACAGAAGCTTTTGCATTGAGGAAGAAGGGGATCAGAACTAGAAGTGGGTTTCCAGTCAATGTCTATTTAGAAGATGGATCTTCTAGTTTTGAATGACTCTGTCCGATGATGGATGGTAGCAGTTTACAGGCCTAGAGAGCCGATAGCTCATTTGCTTGCTGCTGTCAAAGGAGGCCCAACTTTCCAACCAGTTTTCAGAAGCTAGTAAATTTTCTTTTCTTAAACATTTATGATCAAATAGATAAATCTTGTCTTGGAGCATAAAGATATGAAAATGAAACTTTTGCTAATTTTCAGGCCATTTGAAAATCGTTATTTTATAAGGATTGGATTTCCTATTATATTCTTTAATATTTAATGAATATTGACTATTTAAATTTAAAAGGAAAACAATTAGTTAATAAGTTAATAAGGAAAAACACTCGTTAATTAATGGATTAATTGATGTTTTCTCGGATTTTATATTTATGAGACGAGGAAATACTTTTTTTTTTTTTTTTTGCTTTACCTTGGAAAAGTCGAGTTCTATAACGTTAAGGCCAACCCAAACAAAGTTTCACAAAAACTGAATTTTATTTTGCTTAAAATTATTATTTATATATATATTTTTTATATTAAAAATAATTTTAAAAAATATATATATTATTTTAATATATTTTTAAATAAAAACAATTGTTATCGTTATTCCAAACACGCCATGACTGCAGTCCTGCCTTAATAAATAAGGTAGTTATGTTTTGTTAATCCGTTTACAAGTCAAAAAGTCTCCGCCTCCCTCCCCTGTTTTTGGGTGCATTTGAAGATTGACTTTTGTTTCTTTCTCTTCTGTTCAACAATTTTGACTAGTACTAATCCATATTTCCCCTCCAAGAAGCAAAATAAAAATATTCATGTACACAGGCTATTAGCCTTGGCAATGGCACAGCCCGTCGAGGGTTAAAACTTAAAATTGGCAAAAATGCTTAGGCTCCATCCAGCTCAATGATCCTGAAGAATTAATTAAGATTAGATACATAATTTTTTATCCCAAATCCTTGACCAAAAAAGATGGTTCTTGATTGGAGGAAGCAATCACCTGCTCATAGCTGTACCCCCAAAAGACAATCCAACTCCAAGACTAAAGTCAAACCATGAATCTTAACTGTTCACCAAAATAAAATAATCAACTGAAAATCTTGAAAACAATTTCAAAAATCTCTCATGTTAAGTAGGCGACAATGGGTAATTTTCATGACCAAGTTGCCTCATACGCTTTCCTTCTCACCCCTTCTTCTAGACTTTAGACTTCAAAGAACTTTTCCTTTTGTTTCGTTGATTTTTGTTCAACAAGCAAGCAAAACTTTTTGCATTTTCCTTTCTTTGATCATTTCTTTCTTGTAATATTTTATTTTCTAATTTAGAAAAGTTTATTTAAGTAAATTTAGACCATAAGCAAGTAAGATAGATGATGGACTATCATGAGCTTGCTGCTATGTCATCTTACCAAGACACCCTTAAGGTTCTTGAGGCTGATATTCAGCATGCCAATGTGCTGTGAGTCTTCTCTCTGTGTTTCTAGTTTTTTTGGGTTCTTGTTTTTCTTTGCTGTTTATGTTTTGCTGCTGTTGAAGTTTTGTGAAATGTTTCGAAATTTGGTCTCTGTGTTATAACTCTATCCTTTTGTTGTTGAAGGAGAACCAGAAAAATTGCATGACTAATGTGGATTTTGTGGAAGTCCCTTGGTTTATGGTCAACAATTTAATCTCTAGTTCTCATGGCTTAATTTTCATTTTGATTTTCATCATCACATAAGCAAGTCATTCATTTTAAGGTTTTCTCTTGACTAAATACTCATTTGGGCAATTATGGCTTGTTCACAGTCCATTCTTAGTTCTGGTTTGTGCTTGAAGTTTATCCAGCTTGCATACCAGAAAGATACAATTTCCTCTGTTTTTCTGTATTTTGCATTTTGAAGGGAATGCATTTATTTTAGAAAACCCCGAGTTTCTGCTGTGTTGTGGGTGCAGTTTGCAGAGTTAGCCTTGTTTATGCTAACAGTTTAGTTTAGTTGCTATATTTTTTATGGAGTTTGGAGCATTGTAGGGCATAAGTGAATTCTGAACTGCTAAGTCTATAATACTACTTCTTTGAGGTTCATTCGTGTGTGAATTTACTTGAGGGTTGATATTTGCAGGGCAGCTTCTATTCCAAGAGCCAAATGTGGTTCCTGTCTTCAAATGAAACTGGTTTATAACCACTTAACACCCATTTTTCTGTTTTTACTCCAATGGATGGATTGCTCATGTACATGTCTACTTTCAACTTATTTGAACCTTTTTGACGTTGTTGTATACAAGGTTGGTTGGCTGTTTTCCTGCTTGTTATGCTTTACTCTTTCAAATTAGATGGTTTAAATCTTTTGTTTTCTTTTGAAGAATCAAACCACAGTTCTTAAAATTTGGTGTGCTTAGTAATTAATTCCATTTTTAGGTATGTTCAGACAGGAAGCAGAAGATTTCTTCATGCAGACGGATAGCAACCATCCGGCAATTCTATGGTGTGTAAAAAAAAAATTCCTCTATAGTTTTCGTATCTATATAATGACTGTCAATAACATGCACAGACATGGTAAAGATGGAGTTTCTTGCAGATATTGCTTTACACAACATTCAGCGTATTTCTGTTTTTTTTTCCTATAATGATTAAGGATGTTAACTGTATCGGCATCCATTCTTGAACACCATTGTATGTTTTTAAGTAATGAATTGTGCTTCCAAGATTTCTTGCCAAATCCTGAATAGGATATGGTATCCTATGTTGGCTGAATATTTTGGTTCTTGTGCTTAGTTTAACAATTTCAAGTCCTGGCTCTCTCAAATTGCAGCTGTTATATTACCATCACTTCAGCGTCTTCATGGTGATACAATGGAACCAGATATGACTCGGGAAGAAGGTCACTGTTTGGAAATGATCGTGAAGAATAGACTGGAAGATAGGAGGAAGCTTTCAGATGTGGAACTACTGAGGGAAGACGAATGTGGGATCTGCTTGGAACCTTGCACTAAAATGGTCGTGCCCAGCTGCTGCCATGCAATGTGCATCAACTGCTACCGTGACTGGTACGTGATTTTTAAAGCTTCACTTTTATCTTAAATTCTAATATTTTCCATCATTTACATGTAATAGTGGAAAAGGTGCGTAGGTTTAACATTTTACGCCCATTCCTTGTAGGAACACAAGGTCAGCATCTTGCCCATTTTGCCGAGGAAGTCTGAAGAGAGTGAATTCAGAAGACTTGTGGGTTCTCACTTGCAGTATTGATGTTGTTGACACTAACACCGTGTCAAAGGAAGATATATTTAGGTTCTATCTTTATATAAAGAACTTGCCGAAGGATATCCCGGATGATCTGTTCCTGATGTATTATGAGTACCTAGTCTAATATGGTAGACAAGAAGAATGACGTCAAATTTGGAGAAAAAACATCATGCCATCACATGGACATAAATTATGGTGAGGTTTCCGCATTGAAAATTAACTGATTAATTGTTCAGAATAATGAATATGCTCAATGGAAGAAAGCCCAGTTATTGTATCGAATCTGGAATTTTTCCAGCACAATTTTTTTCTTGTTGAGAATGTGGAAGGAAAGCGAAAGGAACATGGGGATAGTTTGAACTGTGAAATCTGCCTCTTCCATTTTTCTGAGGAGCTTATTTCTTGGGGAGATTTCTTACAGTATCATGATCATGAGTTGACTTTGATTTTTGGACTGATTTATGGGATTGATATGCTGAAGAATAAAAGCCAGTCCAGCATTTCGTTGTGCCACAAGAAATCTTTAGATCTTTATCTTTCAAACGATATAGACGTTTTAATTTAATATAATTGTTAGGAGTAAATTCCATGCTTGTTCACTGTTTTCTTTTACCTGCATTTAAATAGAATTCCTTTATTACAGTTAAGTTGACAGGTGAATCATTAGATACATGAAGAAACTTGTTTCTGTGCTTCCTTATCGAGTTGATGATTGTGTAGCATTCTCTCACGTTGTCCATGCCAGGCTTGAATTTGTAAAACTCTCCATGCAAATGATGCCAGCACAAGTTAAACAATATAATACCATGATTTCCTGGTATCGCACGCATAATAGCAATCATCAACAAGTAGTTTGGAGCTACTAGTCCACATCTTCTCAGTAGATGTATGCAAAAAAAATTGCCACTCTGTTATCAGCCTTGTATAGATTGCTTTACTGGAAGTCAACTTGATATTTGAAGTTTCAGCATATGTTAGTAGATAATCTATAGGAAGAGAAGGTCATAGTGTGTGGAAAATGTCAGACGGCTTAGTGGCATTCTCACACATGGTATGATTTCCTGCTCTATTCACTGGAACAGAGGAAACATGGTTATGATCTGGTAGGTATATATGAGCTGAACTCTTGCACTGATGCCGGTTTCAGATACCGAAAGGCACGCTTTGTTTTTCTTCCCTTTCCACCTGTATTACATCCAGAGTTCCAGAACTCTATCTGTAAATACCATTTATGAGTTTTTCTGAGTCAAAATGTTAAAGCCATTGCGTTTCTCCTTAGCAGCATATTGCTGAAGGTTTAGCTGTAGATGAAAGCTGAGAATGTTTAGTCCTGCACAATCAACCCCTCAGATTATCCACGTTAATTTCCAAGTCATAGAAGTTGATAAGGTAAAGTGTCTTGTGATATTTTATTCATGCCAGAGATACCCAATGTTAAGATATAGAGTGTGTCTGTGCTGCCTTAGCATGTTCTGAGAGGAAAGCTATGAAGATACAAGGACTAGAGGAGAGGGCAAAAGGGTGCAAGGTATAGAGAAGGGTAGTATTCTGGTCATCGTTTTGAAACCGGTCTGGCCCGGTGGGTTGACCTGGAGCTGGAACCGGGCCGGGTTTAAGAAAAAATAGAAAAAGTCAAAACCTAAGGTGACCGGGTGATTCGGTTGAACCGGCAAGACACGGTTGCAACCTGTTAACTTTTGTTTATTTTTTTACTAAAATAACGTGATTTTTAAAAAAAATCAGAATTGACCCGAGCGACCCGCTCAAAACCTAGAACCTGGGCCTTGGACCGGGCCGGCCACCGGGCGGGTTTAAAAACTCTGATTCTGGCTGATATTTTACTCTGTTGTCGAGATGACTCATTTTGTTGTGTTTAAAGGTAAAAATGTGAAAAATTGTTGAGCCAGAATGTGCTGCTGTGCATCCTTTATGATCTTTAAGCCCAGAAGTCAACCCGTCGAGGAAGTAGTTGGGAAGTTGTAGGTCACAATCTACTGGCAAATCATGGAAATGTGAGTCTCAAATTTAAAGAGGATTAAAGAGGAGGATTGCTTTAAAATCAGTTGGGAGGTAAAATTAAGACTAATGAAAGCAACTGGTCGTATTACCACGTTTTATTCTGAATCTTGTAGTAAATGAGTGGTTCCTCCTTTTCGTATACTGCGTTTGAGGTAATATTATTTTATAAAATATTTTTTATTTAAAAATATATTAAAATAATATATTTAAAAAAAATCATTTTTAATATCTATGTATCAAAACATGTAAAATTATTAAAAACAATTAATTTAAAATAAAAAAAATAAACAAATTTTCACTGCCGATGAAATATGGAAGTATTACTTCTTAATCAGTTGCCAATTCATAGTGTAGCAACTGTGCCTTTATTGAGTAGTATTCTGATGCTATAAGCCTATAACCAACTTTGTTCAAGTTGGCATTTGGATGAATAATTTTTAAAACCAAATTGAATTAAATTGAATTAATAACTTATTATAATTTTTATGTTTTTAATAAAATATTAAATCATATAATTATGTTTAAGTATATTATTTGAAATATATATATGATAATAAATTAAATCGATAATCTTAACTATTTTGTCCGAAATGATTAAAGAGTCTCCGTATCCATAAATTAAATCGACATGGCCATGAGGTTTTTTTTTTTTTTTGAACCCATTAAGAATGTTTTTTTGGATTTATTCTATTTGTATCTATCAGCGGAGAAAAACTGATAGAACAAAGACAACAAAGGGTTAATGTTCCAAAGTTTAAGGATGCTAACGAGGCTGGAGGGAGGTACTCTGAAGAATGTACATTGATATTTACTGAAGGAGATTCAGCAAAAGCTCTGGCAATAAGTTCCATGATCAATAACGTTCTCTGTGGCAAACATCAATTCAACTTTCTTTTATAGCAGTGAATTAATGCATGCCAATAGCTGGTGGGGTTGGGCTGGCCCGGACTGAACGGAATTTTTACGGTGTATTTTCTTCGAGAGGTAAATTGCTCAACGTGCGAGAAGCCACGCCTGAACAGCTCGCATAGAATAAGGAAATTGAATGCATCAAGAAGATTCTTGGAGTATTACTTTCTTTTTTATGAACTGAATTATATTTGGAATTCCAATTAATATCTTAAAAGGATTCTAAACACGAAAATTCAATCCCAAGAGTTTCAAATATCGTAAATTATCATCATTTATTTCTTTTATCTCCATCCAGTCAAGAGTCTGGCTACCCCTGTGAATCTCGAAGAAAACTTGCACAATAACATATGCAACGCAAGTTCATATATGTCTAAAATTATTGAAAGAAACATCAAGGACTCAGAAAAGTATCTCATAATTCATAAACACCATTACTGAGGCTGGTTAGAAGGAGAATAATTCACACATGCTGTTTCCTGTCCATCAAGGAACCAAATGGAGGATGACTGAATGTTCCACTCAGAAACATGTGACTGAGCACCTTATACATGGCTTCGGTGAGATGAACTCCATCCCAGTTAATGTACTGAGAAGGGTTTGAGCAAGCACTTGCATTAGATGTGCCACATGTTGAAAACACTTCAAAATTGTAGGGTGGACCTCCTGATCCACAGCATGCCATGAATGGCTCTTCGAATCCGTACTTCTTCGGATTCTTCATAACCGTGGCGTAGGCATTCCAGTAGTCGAGATAAGCAATTACAGCATCAGGGAACTGTTTCCTGAGATCCTGCACTGTCTTTTGGTAAACAACATTATGGGTGTAGGATTGATTGTTTGCGCTCTTCACGCAGCCTAAATCATCTCTGTCGTCTTCAGAAGCCAGGACCATGGCCAATGGCAAGCATCCTGTTGGAGGCAAACCTTGAACAACAACATGTTTCACACCTTTCTTCAGCAATGTCTGCAATTTCATAAATCAATTAGTTGAGTTGCAGAAATGATATCACCATCACTGAATTGATCTTGCTCGTTAGTTATTAAAATGGAATAGTTGTTGCCATGTAGAAGAATGAGAATTCAGTTATTACCTGTAGGAATCCGGTGACGCTGCTGATCGCAAGCTTCCTAATTGTGTCACTTGATACGGAAGATCCAACAGTATATGCATAGTCATTGACTCCGATTTCACCAACCCAGATCAATGCATCATCAAATACTGCCTTGCACTCAGGGCTTGATGACACGGCCCCTTTACAGCCCTGACTCTCCAAGAACTTGTTAAACCAAATCATTTGAGTTTGAATAGATTGAGGAGTCATGTCAAGGGTAAGGTTGTTCTTCACAAAGAAAGCATGATTTATTGCTGTGGAGCCAGCAACAGCGAAGTTGATCCCATGAGGTGCATTGCCCTTGTGGCCTCGGTAGGGTGGCAAGTATGGTAAGGACAATGTTTCAGTTACAAAGTCAATCACAAGCCGCCCATCAGAGTATCGGTTGGTGGGGTGGTGAAAGAAGGTGCTGCCATATGGACGGCTTGAGACATGGCCAAAACCAGAAGGACCTGACGCAGACCTGGTGTTGCCGGTGTCTGTAAAGGAATCACCAAAGGCATAGATTTTCTTGAAGGGACTAGTGGTCTGAACTGCAGAGTTTAAAGCAAAATTCGAAGAGCAGAAAAAGAAAACTACAAAACAGAAATACGTGGAAGGAGCAACCATTTTCTCAAAGGTTCACAGCCTTAGCACTTAGCAGCTTCAACCGACCGAGTATATGATTCAGCTTATATATTTGTGATCTTTTTGTGAATGGCAGTTGTGTCTTTCAACTCATGCTATCATTTTTCAAATTAAACCCACTTAAAGCTCTAAAGTGTGATTTCTGTAGTCTTTTGCTTTACCTACCTAATAGTGGACATATTAATTGCCTTTCGCCTCTATGGATACCAAAAAAGTGGTGTGCTCTTTAATTACAAGAAGCCAGAAGACACCTGCAGAAGGAATGGGGCTCTGTTATTTATTTCTATCATAAGAACCTTGGTCCATACAAAAAAGAAGTGTCAATGCTGTGAAACTGTGAATTGGATGGTTCAGGGTTAAGAATTCCGAGCCTTTAATTAATTGGACTCAAATTTAGTTGGGGCCTTAAATGAGGATATGCGCTCTCCAACTGTCTCCCTGTTGATTAGAGCGCTTAAAAGAGAGATCGATAAAGAAAAGGGATCCCAGCAAAGGAAATTATAGCTATGGTGGGTGGTTGAAGTTGAGAGGCAGATCTTTCCCCTTTACAATAAATTCTCAGCATTCTTTTTCGGTGCCTTGATGAGATGCCTAGACATTTACAACCACCTCCATTGCTATCCAAGCAGCAGTGTAAATGCACTGTACCATGCAAAGAAATTCATCATGCTTCCTTGTAAATTGCTGGCTTTTGTCTATCCTGCAGTTGCAGTGACTTGCTTGGATATGGCCAGAGTCTTTAAGGAAGAAGGAAATCCTGAGATTGATCGTGGTGGGTAATAATTGAAAAGGGACCCCATTGTTCCCTCCACCATAGCCTTGGTATAGGCATCTAATTTATGATGTGTCTATGTAATAAACCGAATAGTTGGCTGGAAATTTTGGCATCCATTCTGCATTTTTGTTTTACAAAGCTTCTGAAAATGATACAGATTTTACAGCATTACTATGTACCTTTAACTCGGTAAACAAACCCCAAAAGTATAATCCAAAATGCAAATGATGAGATTGGCCTCGTGAAAAATTAAATTAAATTAAAAAAAAAAAAACCTTAAACAAAAGCTGGTGTCCATCGTGCAAAACACTGTGCACGCATGGACAATACATTATGAATTGGAGTAGTGATATTTTTTAGTTTTTTTCATTTTGGTATCCAAACTTTTTTTTTCATCAATTGAGTCCTTCAATTGCAAAATTGATACTCAATTGCTTTCTATTTGTTAACTAGGGTAAAAATTGAAAGAAGAAGGATCAGGGTGAAAAAGATGCTGGAAATAGGTGTTATGTTCGAAGCTGGCATGAAAGTTTTAATCTGGTCCTCCAATTTCTAAAATTATACATTTTTTGTCTTTATTTTTTCAAATTTAATTTTTATGCGAAACTTAATTTTTATTATTTTTAAGTTTTTAGTTTGTGAGAAGAAAGTGAGAGAGCATCGCTAAAGTCTAGTATTAAAAGAGAAAGTCATTATTTTTGTTTATCAATTTTAACTATTAAAATAATTGATATTAGTTCCAATAGATTTTATATAATAAAAATAATTTAATAATAATGGTTTAAAACTTAATTATTATTTTAATAAATAAATTTAAATTGAGAAAGAAAAACCAACTAAGTCTTGTACAAGCATTTCAGCCGAAGCCATTTAGCCCTGTGGATGAGAAAAATCCTACTGTCATGTAGTTTCTTTGTTGTCCCCTCCCAAAACTCCCTTGAAGGGGCGTGTTATGCACTTATGTCTAGTTCCTTTTACCCGACCAGTCCATTGCTGTGGCCACGGCCTAATACCACTGCCAATGAAGGGTCATTTACGAAGATGTAAGCCTGAATTTTTGTGTTTTTAACTTGGCAAGGGTTGAGGAACCAATTGCTGCACCATTGTCCGTACTTCGTCGGCAGTAGTCGCGTCGCCATCTTTGACTGATTATGTAGCAAGCAAGTTGACAGGTGTCTTTTAAGAATCACCTTTTTCTGTTGGGTTGTACAAGCATCATTTGAAGTATGAGAGCGGTCTTTTGAAAACGTAAGTATTTTTTATTTAAAATAATATTTTTTATTTTTAAAAAATTATTTTTACCAATATATATATATATAAAATTTTAACCAACCCCGTTTGGAAATCAATGACTGTGGGTTTGGAAATCAATGACTCTGTATTGGAAATCTGTGGGTTTGGAACTCAATGACTCTGTATTGGAAATCTAGAAATGGTTGGAAGGGACTCCGTATGGCTAACAATACAATCTCGCATTGATAAAAATTACCTCACGGTTTATAATGCGGAAGGACTCATCACTCAACTGCGTGTGTATTGCTCCCGTTTTTGTTTCCCTTCCCTGTTATTGGGCAACTGGAACCTTGTTTAAATTGGAGAGAAACCTTTCCCTATCATGATCCATCTGGACTCGCCTGGGGGCATTAATCATCTGGTATGATCAATTTCCAACTAAAATATGGAGACCGCATCTCTCTGCCCCCTCCCACTTTCACCAAACAAACAAGGGCTCTGGCCTACATCTCTCAATGATGATGCAAGACATGCATCAAAAAGAAACAGTACTAAGTTGACATAACCAGTGGATCTAACAAGCTAGAAAGCTTTTCAGCAGCATACAAATCATTTGGAAAATGGAATTAGTACTCCAATCAGTGACCATTCACATAAGCTCTCAAACATCATCTGGAATTAGTGCACTCTAATCAGTGAAAAATCACTTGAGCTCTTAACAGCTATTTCTAGGCATAAAAAATGCTTGAAACCAATTACATGCATAAAGACAACAATGGACTCACTAGAGATGAAATGATGCATAGTAATTAACCAACTCTTCTATCACCGGCTTGACTCCGTGACTCCAAGAATAGTCTTACAGTTGAGTAGATTAGAGAAGGTTCAGCCATTGCACCATTCCCATAATCTCCACATGCCAGCCTCTTTGAAACAGGTGGGATCAAGGAAATTCCAAGCTCATCAATTGACATGAGATGCCGTTCTGTGAAAGGGTTGCTCCACATGAAAGTGTTCATAGCCGGCGCAACAAAAAGTGGCTTGCTGTAATCCCATGCTCGGACAATGCAGGTCAGCAGATTGTCACACAACCCCCCAGCAATCTGCATTGACGCATAAATGTTGAAGAAAAGATTAGCACTTTTTTCAATGATTCTTGGAAAGAGAGAGAGATTAAGTTAATTAATAATGTAGGAAATACAATTACAGGAGACCAAGATAAGCCATTCTCAAAGATCACTCACTCTGTAATGAATTACTCAACATACATGAGCATATGTTTAGATAAAACAATAGAAATAAACCCAAAATAAGGCCAGTCCTTAATTCTTATTTATCCTCAATGTCTAATGTTAGAGGAACTTAACAAAATAACACTACCGTGATCCTTTATTCGGTACAAAACATTAACCATTCTAATCTGTCCATGCATCCTATTGGCTAGATATACACTGTGGGGACACAAAAGAGGCAATATTATTCCTCCACCAAATGGTGGTTTCTATCTCTCTCCTTTTGGGTTTTTAAAATGTCTACAGGTAAATATACAATTCAATCACATATATGGTTTAGCTAGGGAAATTTATGTTCAGTATTTGTTATACCAGACATGGACCACATAAAAAAGGAAGATTTCCATACAGATAGTAGCCAAATGACAGAAAAAGAAGAAGCTTACCTTGCCAAGCGTATTAGCAGATAAAGGAGCAATAACCATGATATCAGCCCACCGTCTTAACTCAATATGAAGCACAGTATCTCCTATCTTATTCCAACTCGACCATTCATCCTCGTCAGTGTAGAGCACAACATCCTTAGGCAATGCAGCTCTATCAATGAAATGCAAAGAAGCCCTAGTAGCAACCGCTTTCACTTCAGCCCATTCAGAAAAACAATGACAAAGATTCCCAAATTTAATAGCAGCTACACTCCCACTTGCCGCTAGTAGAATCCTAGGTTTCCTAGGACCGGCGGCGGCGGCGACAGCATTAACTTGTGCTGTCTCCATCTCTGCTGTCACAGGTTCCGAGTATTCCATCGTCTATCCAACCTAATCAAATGCAATTGGTAAAGATTAACGGGCAACCTAGAAGTGAAAACCCTAAGATCTAAAACAGAAATCTTAGAGAAATTGAAAATAAACAAGTGATGGTACCGTTCAGTGGAAAAGGGAGAAGCTTCCTAAGTGTTTGATTCGATTCGTAGCTCGTCTTCTGGAGATTGAGATTGACGTCTGGGAGCTCTGCTGTTTGCGCTCGCCAGGTTTAAAATGGCGGACCGATTGGATCGCCGAATAATTGGTTCGACCTCAAGCACGCGTATAGTGAGCCCGACCTTGATTACCCATAATCAATTTTCGGCCCGCAATGAATTATTACAGCAATTATTAGTATTGTAGTAGTAATTTTTTTTTATTTAAAAATAATATGTTTTTTATTTTTAAAATTTATTTTTAAAAATTAGCATTTAGAATTATAAAAAATTAATTAAAAATTAAAAAATTTTAAAAATACTTTTTAAACACAAAATCAAACACCAACAATACACTCTTATGCAAGTTTATGAATTTTAGATTTCTATCTTAAATTTCAGTTCTAAGAATTGAAG
>Ga0307515_10012194_pt1 | contig 16202 bp, 21 predicted proteins | sample 17_EM_MG_FD_194513 | JGI IMG/M metagenome (GOLD analysis project Ga0307515, IMG submission 194513) | Populus trichocarpa ectomycorrhiza microbial communities from riparian zone in the Pacific Northwest, United States - 17_EM | ecosystem: Host-associated > Plants > Roots > Unclassified | place...
CCTTTCCCCCTCCCCCCCCCCCCCCCCCCCCCCCTACTTGCAATAGAGAGTCACGCACTGCCAGCCTCTGCATCCACGCCCAGAATTGACCGAATCTGTATACTGACGTGCTATCCAGCCAGCTTCAGCCTCTGAAGGCCCACCCTCCAACATGGATCCCTCCAGCAATGAAAAGGTCGCAGATGCGACTCACGTTCCAGAGGCGCTTGAATCACCAACGCCGCACGAGATGACCATAGGCGAGTATGCCTCGACTCGCCTCACCACTCTCAAGCCTCCAATGCACCACGCTCCCAATCCATTCCGCCTCCTGGGAATGCTCAGCGGAAAGCAATGGCTCTTCTTCCTCGTCGGTTTCCTTGCTTGGGTATGGCCCTCTCTTCGATTAGCTGACTGTCCGTACGCTTACTAATATTTTACAGACTTGGGATGCCTTTGATTTCTTCACCGTCAGCTTGACAGTCTCAGACCTCGCTGAGACCTTCGGCAAGACGAATACCCAGATCACCTGGGGAATCACACTGGTTTTGATGTTCAGGTCCGTTGGATCCACCATCTTCGGTCTTGCAGCCGATAGATACGGACGAAAATGGCCTTTCGTCGTAAACAACCTCTTGTTCATCGTTCTCGAGTTGGGGACAGGCTTCTGCCAGAACTATAAGCAATTCCTTGCATGCAGAGCCCTGTTCGGTATCGCAATGGGTGGTCTGTACGGCAATGCTGCTGCAACCGCTCTCGAGGATTGTCCTGAGGAGGCACGTGGAATCGTGTCCGGGATGCTGCAGCAAGGCTATGCTTTTGGTTATCTTTTGGCTACTGCTTTTGCGAGAGGCCTTGTCAACACCACTTCTCACGGCTGGCGCCCGCTCTTCTGGTTCGGTGCCTGCCCGCCTGTTCTGATCATCATCTTCCGTCTCTGCTTGCCAGAAACTGATGCGTACATTGAACGTGACGCCGTTCGAAATGAGAAGGGCAATATTGGGAAGACGTTCATTGCAGAAGGGAAAGTTGCACTTAAGAGACATTGGCTACTTCTGATCTACTTGGTGATGCTGATGGCTGGGTTCAACTTCATGGTAAGCCCTTGACCACCTGCCTATCCACACATACTAATAAATCCTCCAGTCCCACGGCTCCCAAGATCTCTACCCAACCATGTTGACCAATCAATACAATTTCAGCCCTAACGCCGTGACCGTCACGCAAGTAGTAGCGAACCTCGGCGCCATGACGGGCGGCACCGTAATCGGGTACAGCTCGCAGATCTTCGGCCGCCGCTTCTCCATAATCTTCATCTCGATCATCGGCGGCGCGCTTCTGTATCCATACACTTACACCTCCAGCCACGCCGTCATCGCCGCCGCCTTCTTCGAGCAATTCTGCGTCCAGGGCGCCTGGGGCGTGATCCCGATCCACCTGATGGAGCTCTCCCCGGGATCCTTCCGCACCTTCGTCGTGGGTACCTCCTACCAACTCGGCAACCTCGCGTCCTCGGCATCCTCAACCATCGAATCCACGATCGGATCGCGCTTCCCTCTCCCGCCGAAGGGAAAGACCAAGCGATACCAATACGGAAAGGTCATGTGCATCTTCATGGGCTGTGTTTACGTTTATGTGATCGTCATGACGTTTGTGGGACCCGAGTATCTGCGGCGCAGCTTTGAGGTCAACCAGGACTCCGATTTGAATGAGGCGGCGGGCCATGATACGATCGAGAAGGCGATGAGGAAGATTCATCAGAGGGAGGCCGGGGCCCATCAGCAGCAGCACAGTGATCCGGAAGATATCCAGACTAGCGAGAAGGGCGTTGTGCAGCAGCAGGCTTGATCTAACTTGAAGCTCTCAAGCTAGGATTTACGAGGTTGCTTGGAGGATGATGTTCAAGGTTTCGATTCCGTATGATTGGCGGTGATGTTAGGTATATATTGCTATCAGCACAGAATGATCTGTTCCTGCAATGATCAGTCCCGCTGTATTTGCCACGAGGGGTGCCCCACCATTCTCTCCGCATTCTGGCTCTCTGTTGCACGTCTCATCAGTTTGTGGCGTTTTCGGCACACTCGGTTCATTCGGTACACAAAAAGATGTGTTCGGCACACTCGGTACATGGTGACATTCCCTCACCTTCCCCATCCCAACATCTCAGACCAGTATCGAAACGCCTGCCTATTGAAAAATTCCCGCCCTGCTGAAGGAACCCTGTCTAGGTATATAAATAGTAGCAAGTGCCAAGGTCGAAACCATATCATTGAAGAAACACATGTCACCAAAAACGCCGAGACCGCGGTGTCTCTCACCCTCGAGTGAACATCCATTGAGTTTGACGTTCTGTTGAGCCTGGCGCGCTGGATACAGCACCCAGGGACGGCTCTCGATTCTCGATCTACCATGGCGCAGGGGATTTCGTCCGATCAAGTGGCTAGCTGCTGTCAATTCGGTTTTTGCTGTCAATCCCACCGTCTGAATAAAGAAACAACATCCTGCCCTCCTTACCTGCTTTAATCAACCGAGGGCAAGCTTCTTTCAAACTCTGAAATTGTGCTCCTGAGAGAAGTTTATGGTGGGTTTGGAAGCAAAACAGGGCAGAGCAGAGCAGAGTCCAGTACGGACGTTTGATCCGACTGGCTTGCGTTTCTAGGCATGCCGGGCGGGGAAAATATATATAGTTGTGAAGTCCAAGTTCTCTGAATCGACAGTGAGTGGAAAAGGTCTTGTGTTGATTCATCTCTCCTTCCACCATTACAACAGGCCTCCCTATGAACCTGCGCAGCTGCGTCATTCCACCGCGAACGTTACCATGAGTAGTAGCAGTCCCGCAACAAGCCAAAATACACCCATCCCGACCAAGGACGCGAAGATCTTCTCGTCGACTGTACCGCGCTATTAGCGACAAGCTCAAGTCAGGCCTCGTTCATAAATCAGCAGACATTGAGGAAAAGCTACTGCGCAAAGACAAGATATGAACCCACGCTCCAGGAGCTCGCAGCGTTTGAAAAATTACAGAGCATGCTCATAGCTCCAAGGCTCTCAGGCCGTTTTTCGCCAGATAGGGTTCTCCTGCTTAATTCTGATGCGTCCCAGGAACGACGATTCTCAGCTATGGCCTTCCACTTGGCGCACCGGATTGGCACTATCAGATATCGTTACGAAGCTGTCGGCATCCCGAATCCAGCCAATCATCTTTATGAGTAAGGCATTGAGTGCGGCGGAAAAGCGATACCACGCAACGGAGCTAGAGGCTACCTGCTTAATTTGGACTTGCCGTAAACTCCGGCCCACGATTCGGTCCAGTATGAGTCCAGTGGTTGTTCTTACAGACCACGGTGCAACGAGAGTCATTTACGACAGGACGAGCCTAAATGCTTCCGACGTAACGAAGGTGAGTATGAGATTGGTCCACCTTACAGTCGTTGGAGTTGTTTCGGATTACTTGCCCCGTTAGTTTTATCCTCGAAGAGCGGGAAGAGGGGGGTATATATTCGTTTTCCCCGCCGTCGGCAATATAATAACGCGTCTCCTAAAACGCACACTCAAAACTCCTCCTCACATACACACACACTAGCCAAGATCGCAGATCAAGCTCAACAAGATCTAGTGGTCTGGACTCGCCTGGACGCCTTCAACAACGTCCATTACTTCCTTCGTGTGGGTGGGAATGAACTCCAGCCATCCGTCATTGCTGGCAGTCCACCCGTAGCCTGGGGGGCACATTAATTTTTGTTGCCACGACTCCTTGTTGTTGTCAATGTGCTCGGATTGGATGAGAGGGGGTTTTCCTAGGGAAGGCTAGATTCCAGTATAGCTTTTGGAGCAAGGTGAAGAAGCAAGAAGTGTTGTCTTAGAAAGTATGATGAGTAGCTAGGGAGCGTATTGAAGTATTGGTCAAGCTCTTAAGGCCGCTGTGAGATACGTTGGAGCTGGAGCGGGCAGCGTTTCTCTAGCTCAGCGTGTTGCATGAAGGTGTCGACTGTCGATTACTCTTGGCGATATCGAGGGTCTATCTGGACGCCGTCCAACGTCTTCACCAACATTCCTGCATAGCGCTCAACACCCACAGCCTTCCAGCCTGATATGATTTGGAAGAAGTTAGTAATTTGGGGGTTATTTTATATATGTTGAAGCAAGTCAAGGAGAGTAGGCCGAAGAGGGAACAGAGAAGCAAATATGCGATTCACTCTCTTTCTTAAGGAAAGATCGGGATCCGGGGCCACTCCTAAAAAGGAAGTTTTGGTGCAGCTGTGCTTCACTCATTCTACATACATCCAAGTATTACACGACCATCCTGCGACATGTAAGCTTACACTGTGACCCAACGTCTGCATCACCCATCTCAGTAGTCTGCCGCGAGAGCAATTGCACCTTCCGACTTGATAAGAGCGATGTGTGCCTCGCTACGGGGCGTGATCTTGACTTTAAATGGGGGCTTCGTGGGGTCTTCCCACACAGTGTTTAGTTGATCGATCGGACAATCCTACTCGCGTCAGTTCCCACGGACACATTCAAGACTTCAAGCCCTGCTTACGGGATCCTCTTCAAAATTGAAGCAGTAAAGCAGGCATGCTCCTGCAATCCAAATATTGTTTGCACCTACATTCAACCCTACGCAGATACGACGACCTGTGTTCATCAGTGTCCAAGCCTAAGAATGGATCATAGAACCAAGCATGCATACCAGCACCAAAACTCCAGTGTCCCTGAGCCCATTTATCCAAATTCTCATTCATGAATCGATCAGGATTGAAAACTAGCGGGTTTGCATATTCGTTCTCATCCAGCGCAATCGAGTACGCATTCCAGCTGAACTCCGTGCCAGCAGGAAACTTATAGCCCTCATACTCGTCATCCTTCGTGAGAGTATGCGGTACACCAGACTGCAGAAACGGCCTCCAGCGAAGCGTTTCCTTCATCACCGCCGTGATGTAAGGCAGCTTTGACCTGTCGGCAAGGCTAGGCAAGCGTTCTGCATTGGCACCGCATACGTCGTCCAAAAACCCTCGAGCCTTTTTGGCCCATTCGGGATAACACGCAGCCCCGGCAATCGTCTGCAGGATAGCAATGCGAGAGGTGTCACTTCCGGCTTCGACGAGGCTCGTCCAGGTGTAGATCTTCTCGATGTGGTCAATTTCGAATTCTTTCTTCGCTGCTCCGTTCAGGACATCGATTGCAAAACACGGTTTCGCGATCCCTTTATCCATCTTGTCGATGAGCAAATCCCACTCCTTTTGGAACATGCTGTGGATTGGGTCAGTGCAGGATGTCGGGGGAAAATGGATTGTACTTACGCTACATGAGTCTTGCAAAACTTCTCTCCAAAAGGTCTCCACCACTGCAGCGGACGAGGTAGCTTGTTCAGCCACGTAAACACATCTGCCGGGCTCTTTAGAGGATTAAACTGGAAGTCTCCAAGCACACCAGTATACCCCAATATAAACTGCAAAAGCTCATCATCCTTCCTTGCCCTGCGTCCAAAAATAACACTCAAAATCACCGAATTCGAGAACCTCTGGCTCGCCTTGTGGTAATTCTCTGGATCCACAAGCACATCATGTACCAACTGTTTAGCCTCCAGATTCTGAAATGGCACGAATTTTGCTTCCGCTTGGCGCCCATTTAGGATCGAGTGCATGATCTTTCGCTGATTTCGCCATTTGTCTGTATACCCCATAAAAACCATTCGAGCACCGGCTGACATGACGTCGCTGAGCATGGGCCGAAAGGGGCGTGAGGAGTAGATTGCTGCTCGTTTTTCGAGGAGGTCGGTTACGACTCGTGATGAGTTGAGGTAGACTAGTCTTCTGCCTCCAATGTTGAGGGTGAACCTATATCATCGCATCAGCTTAGACCTTACTCTCATATTTAAGAAATCGATGAACAGGGGGTGAAGGCAAATATTGTGAAGAGGGTGAGTGGTTGAGGCTTACATTTCTCCATACTTCTTCGCCATCTCCTTGCCCCACATCCCCGCTGGGTATGGTACATCCAGTGTATTCCCAATGATGGGCCATCCTGGGACAACATTGGGCAGCTTGTATTTTCTATTGAAGCGCCATGTCGAAACCACGTGGTTCAAGATGAGAGAAAGGAGTATTGCCAGCACTGAATATCCGACGGAGAGCATCGCCATGTCAGGAAAGATTGCTAATTGGCTAGCACAGTGGGAAAGATTCAGCAAGAACAGCGGAAGACCTTATTACTGAAGAAAGAGTGATTTCAATAAATGTATTAGAGTTTGATGAACAACCTTTGCCTTGGGGAAGGTACGGTGGGGCGGCGTGAAGGCGGGGTTTGGCGGGGTTTCCATGCGGGGTTATGCCGGGGAAAAGTAAAACGACACCCCCCAGGTGTCGATTGGGGGCGTCGATTGGGGGGGGACTAGCCTACTAACCCAAAGTAGAGGTATGGAGGTGGTCAGCCAGGAAAACCAAAAATGTAACTTTCTCTTTGGATTTAATTTACTTTATAAGGAATTATTAGAACTTAATACTTTTATTATTTTATTATCGGAGTAATTAAGGGCAATTTAAACATAATTCTGTATATAATAATAATTAGTAATAGTTCTTAAGTTAAAAAAGTTAGAAAGTTAATATTCTATAGCCTAAAGGTAGGTTTAAGAAAGCCTAGAAATTTAGCGAATAAGTCCCTAAGACTAGATATGAGAACCCTATAGGCCCCGAATTTATAGAGCCTTACAAGGCTTGAAAACTGGAACTCAATTAATTAGTATATAATCTCCTTTAAATTTAAATTATATTTTATTATAAGTTAAGAAGCACGTGATTGTATTATAAGCCCTATCGTATACTAGCTTCTACCTATATTAAAAATTCCAACTTAAGCTCTCTAAAGGGCTTAAGTAGCCAACTATAAGTCGTTAATACTCTAGCACCCAATCGACACCCCTAATCGACACTTGGGGCTTGTCGTTTTACTTTTTCCCGTTATGCCGATGGAGGCGGGAAGGGATCTAGCGACTGTTACGGGTACGGCTGACGGTAATATGAACCACTGTACCTGTATTGAACTTGCCGTTGTTAATTAAGTTACTCCGCCCAAATTGTTTCACAGCTCAAGCCATACGTTTAGCACAGAATAACCGTGCATTTGAAAGTCCCTCAAACCTCTCATATTCCTTTCTCACCAGCCACTCTAGCACAACAAAATGGCTCGCCAGATACCAGGATTAGGAGAAATAAAAACTTTCTATCCATCTGGATCTCCAAGCGTCGAGCAATACCGAGGAATTCCGTACGGTTCAATCCCAGCAAGATTTCGGCAGTCCAAGCTCGTAACAGAATGGCCACAGAACAAATGGGATGGCACAAAATATGGGTAAGAACAGAACTCCCAAAGAAATATGAGACTGTATATACATTCTCCTGTATCCCATTGAATCTAACGCTGTGGTAGACCTCTATGTCCATTTCCCAAAATGGTCATTGGATTTGCCATCACGCAGAAGAAACTGCCTGCCCAGCACGGCTACGAGTTTGACGAGTTCCAATGTCTGAATCTCAATATTACTTGTCCGAAAGGGAGTAAACCGGAAGATGGCTTGCCGGTCATGGTATGGATGCATGGGTATGAGATGGAAAATCTTCAAGTGGGCAACGTTAACGTTTTTCAGGGGTGGAAATTGCGTGGGAACAGGAGCAGATCCGGGCTATGGTAAGTTAAAGTCTCGTTCCATCCTCTACTAACATGCTGATATCTGATATCTATAGATGGTGCGTCACTGGTTAACTTCTCGGTCAACCAGAAAATGCCAGTTGTGGTGGTTACGATAAAGTAAGAAAATATCCCCAGAAACCATTTGCCACAGTGAAACCCAAAAGAATTTTCATGCTGACAAGGGCTTTTCCCAAGTTATCGATTAGGTGCTTTTGGATTTCTCGCCTCTACCGCGATCAGAGAAGACAATGAAGCTGCTGGAGACAGTGGAGTTGGAAATTATGGTATCAGGGATCAACTTCTCGCATATGAGTGGGTCAAGAAGAACATCAAGGCTTTCGGGGGCGATCCAAATCGTGTTACTGGGTGGGGAGAAAGCGCAGGCTCAAGTAAGTGTTTCTTCAACCTCCGTTGAGGGTAAAATTATCTGACCGAATTGATGTTGCAGTCGATACACACCTCATGCTGTGTTCCGAGCTCTTCAAATCCGCCCTTCCTTTCCAACAAGCAATCCTACAATCTGGTGTAGGATCTCTCACCATCCGAAGCGCGCAACATCAGGAAACCGCGAACACTCCGAGAGGTGTCTGCGGATGATCTTGTCTTGTCATACATTGCTCTTGGAAGTCCTGTCCCAGCATGGCAAGCTACAGTGGACGGATACTTCTTGAAGCAAAACATTGCAGCGTCTACCTTATCTTCACAGAAGTATCACTCGAGCCTCAAACGCATTTTGATGGGTGACTGCGCTGCCGAAGGTCTCATTTTCGCAATGCCTCTGCAGAAACAGCAGTGGACTTTTGACAGAGTCAAAGTGCTAGCAGTTGAGGTTTTGGGTGAAGAGCGAGCCAGCGAGGTTCTACAGGCATACGGAATCTCATCCAACCTTCCCGAGGATGCGCTTTTCCCCGCGCTCGTCAAGCTCTTGTCGGATGCTGAATGGTCACAGCCTATGCGTGAAGTAGCAAAATCATTCTCCAACGGTGATGTATTTTATTACCACATGGCTGAAGGGAATCCTTTCGATGGTCCAAACAAAGGTAGTTTCCACTTCTTCTCCCCACATTTAACTTCATTTCTACCGATACTTATTATTGATCGGACAGGAATGGCACATCACACTGTTGACCTCCTTTACATCTTTCTCACCTACCAAGAACACCTGCCTACACCATTGGCGAAACTGGCCGAGACAATTGCTACTCAGTGGCTGCGGTTCGTAAACGGCGGCGAGCCGTGGAAACCTTATGATCAAAAAGCTGATGGTTCGTCTCCATTGATGTACTTTGGTCCCAATGGAGAGCATAAGGAAGTGGCGGAGAATTCGAAGCCTGCATACGAGAATATCAGGCTTTGCGAGAGATTACAAGATAGTGTCGGTGACTTTGTGGGTAGATTGCACAGGTAGTGTATCTGTTGATGGGTAGGCATTTTTGCGGCACCCAGGGGATAGTTGAGAGGTAGTTAATTCACAATTAAACTTGCTTATATAATTTAATTGATATCCCCTTTTCTAATTCATCAACTGTACTGCTCTCCTACTCTTCTGCATTGAAGACAGAGCTGCCAGTTTGGGTCCTTTCTCAGGGGCTTTAGCGAGCCCCTGAAAATATGGGTCGCCTGAAATTACAGGCCGGGATCGCTAACACCAAACCCTGAAAGTGCAACGGCTACAGTGAGTGCCTGCCTGCCGTGTCTACTTCCCGAATTGCATGTCGGGTCTTCCCTCAATCACGATTGATGCGCACAGATTTGTCTGAGTATCTGATATCTCGTATACTGACTCAGTAGAGTCATGGATGGGACCAGGGTAGTAAATGCCGCTATTGCTGGCGTGCAGGTGGGAAAAGGCCGTGGCACGGTGCAAAATCGCCGTCCCCACAAAACCCCGTGGGGTCTGGATCAAGTGATGAGACTTGGCATCCCAGTCAAGCCCCTTCACGTGAAAGCGCGCTCAATCGAAAGGTCCTGAAAAAAGTGCCTTTGCTCACGCATACTTACTGAGCTACAAGGTTTTATTACTCGTCAGATTGAGAAACCAGATATTCACAATTTGAATGCAAACAGAAAATGGGATCAAAGATACCTCTTGTGGATCTCGACGTCCTGGTCGTAGGATGCGGAATCGCGGGGCTAACGGCCGCAGTCGCGTGCCGAGAAAAAGGCTTCAATGTACGAGTGCTGGAGTCGTCCGCCGAGTTCTCACATGTAAGTTGTGATCAATCAACGGATCTGTTATCTTGGCTAATGTGAAAATCAGGTCGGCGCAGGGCTCATGATATCCTCGAATGCCTCACGTATTCTGTGTGACATGGGGCTGCGTGAATCTTTGGATCACGTCGGCATCCACATGAGAAGAGTTGTCTTCATGAAGCATGACGATGGAGCGGTTCTAAGCGACACACGTTACAGTGACGATGTGGAAGAGAAGTTAGGGGCACCCCTGTGGCAGATCCACCGAGCAGATTTGCACGATGTGTTGTTGGCGAAAGCGAGAGAGATTGGTGTTAAGATCCTGATGGGAGCCAAGGTCGAGCGATTCGATTGGGATGCTCCTAGTGCGCTGATGGAAGGTGGCACGGCTGTTAAGGCGGATGTAATTCTTGTTGCTGATGGTAAGTATACCTGCCCACCCTAAGCCAAGAAAGAAGACTTACACCATGTGAAGGATATCGCTCAAGTGCAAGAGGAGAGATGCTTGGTAAGTACGAGGAGCCACGGTTCAGTGGCAACTCTGCGTACCGAGCACTTATCCACCGTTCTGAATTCGAGAATGATCCCGTTTTAGAGCCTTTGATGAATGTCAATAATCAAACAACTTATTGCTGGTTAGTTGCACCTCATCGACGTAATTTTAAAGTAGAATCTAATCTGACGCTCAGGATTGGCAAAGGCTGTCACATTCTTGGGTACCCGATTCGACAAGGAGAATTCTTCAACCTAGTCTCCACGCAGCCAGCAAGGCACACTAAAGGTCCCAAGTTCGTGGTTCCAATCGACCCTTCTGAGTTTGTCGACCAATACAAAGATTGGGATCCTAAGCTAGTCGCAATATTAAATAAGCTGCCGAAAGAGAATGTGCTCGAGTGGAAGCTCTGTGATCTCGAACCAATGAAGTCGTGGATTTTCCCAGGTGGCAAGATCGTGCTTTTAGGTGACGCTTCTCACGCAATGTTGCCGTCTGCAGCACAAGGCGCTGGCATGGGCATTGAGGATGGAGCTGCGATTGCGGAATTGTTAGATCGCATTACGCATCGGGAACAGATCCCGGCGATCTTGAAGACTTTTGAGAATCTGAGGCTTCCAAGATGTACGTATATTGTTGATAGTGGGAGGCAGAATGCGAAAAAATGGCATGAGAAGGATGCGAAAGGAGGCACCGTTACAGATGAAATGTGGGAGTACGATGTGAAAGGGGCAGCACGTGAGATACCATTAGCAGGAGCGTAGCACTCATGTATATATCTCCAGAACAGACTGTACTACCATGAGTCGGTACTTATTCGTATCTCTTCTTGCGCCTTAAAGATTCATCAGCTCATCTCCAAAATTGGTCGGCATTCTCAACGTACCCCGCTATTTTGGCCCCTCAAATTACCCCGCAATACTTCCATCAGCGACATACTTCACTTTGACACTTCAAGACAATGAGATGCAAGTAAATCAACATAAAACCCTCTGGGTTACTTTAGAACTCATTTTATATGCAGTAGCCAACAGCGATAGTGAGCAATTTAAAACATTAAAGTGAACAACTTCACATGAAAAGAGAGGTTTATGCCCGATTCATGGCCTTCAAAAACTTGATCGCCTCCTCGTTTTCTCCAAATCGATCCTAAAAGGGGAGAAGATTAGCAAATCTCATGAGATATAACGAAGACTCAACATACTGGAACTGTATCCCACGTTGAAGCAGGAATATCCTCCGCCACCAAAACGCCAGAATCATTGAGCGCCCAGTTGGTGAACAACAAGCTACGGCAGCTCTCAAGCATAAACGTAAGCTGATTCTCACCCACACGCATGGGTTTTAGATCCACGTGCATTGCTCCAATAGTGCGCTGATCCGCGTTGCCATGGGGAGTGAAACCTGCTTCGTAGCTTGCACCACCGGGAGCAAAGACTTCAGAGCGGCCACCAGCTACCTCTGGCCCGTAAATACGCGCGAGAAATTCGGAGGCGCAGTTTCGGTGGAAATATGGCGGTCGGAACGTATTTTGTGCTACATCCCAACGGGGGCCGAAGATGAGAAAGTCGCAAAGAGGTGCATGCAGATCTCGAGACTTGGCAGTCAAGACGGTATTGATGCTTGGATCCGTGTGGTCTACCGAGACTGTGTTATGATAAACAAATTTGGTTAGGTCGTATTTGTATGGAATGTAGTTTCCATGCCAAGCTACAACATCGAAGGGAGTCTGGTCTTGAGAAATCGCGTAGTATCTGCCTTCTTGTTTTGAAACAATTTTCCATGGGCCGCTCGAACTGGTATCGATGTCTGCGGTTGGAAATAAAAAGTCTCTCGGGTTTGCGAGGCCAAAGCCTCCTAAGGGTCCGAGTTCAGGAAGTTCCCATTTTGTGCCCCAGGTTTCAATGATGTACCCCCTGGCACCAGAGGGAGAATACTTCTCAACGATGTCGACTTTGAAACGCAAGCCTTGTTGGATAACGCAGATCTCGGATGGCTGAAGATATATATGGCCCAACTCAGTGAAAATGTCCAAGTGCCCTTCTTGGGCGACAATTAAAAAATCCCCGTCGGTGTTCACGAAGGCTGTATTTTGCATACTGCTGTTGATTGTGAATATATGATATGCAATCCCTTCCCGAACATTTGGCTGTCCACTTCCACCTAAGGTGTGTATTCCCTTGGTGAAGTCTATAACGGCAATTTCTTTTGCTGGTATTTTGAACGGCGACCATGATAGTTGTGAGGGAATGGAGTGCAAGTCTTTTGACGGATTCAGGAACGAAGACTCAATTGTGGGGTTGTCGGGAATCTTCTGGTATGTGCTGTGAACGCATGCGGGGCGGCGACGATATAGAAAATTTCTCATTGAGTGAGAACGAGAGGCTGCAAAAGAGGTGCCTGTGACTTGTTCTGCATATAGACCGAAAGGACATATTTGCGGAGAGTTCTGTCCGATTGGAAGAGCTCCTGGGAGGAACTCGGATTGGTGTTCATTGCCAAAGCCTTGCAGGTAGTTGTAAGGATCCTGTGGTCGGGTAATTACTTTTGACTTTGCGTCAGTCCAATGGAAAGTTCGAGTGTCGAACGACAAAGAGGGTGCTTCACCCATTTTGAAGGAGGTGTGTTGATGGCACCGTGGCTGGATCGTAGAGTGTCGTATGTAAACCGGGATCTTGTTTGAATCTCAAGACGTCTGACAATGCAGAAGGCAAATAAGTATACACATTACAGGTAGAGCAGTGACCAGCTCGAATGCGTGGCTTGGATGAGGTTTGAAGCCTGAACCGAAGCTGCAAGAGGTGTTCGCTTAGTCTCGCTTGGCGTCGCTACCCCTTTAATCCCGAATGACCGTGACCGTGATCCTAAATGCCGGGTTCTAGTTTGTGCGACAGAGGACTTGAAATTCCCACGGCGATCTTGCATCCAGCCTAAATACCCGCGAAATCCGGGGTCCCCGCTCATGTCCTTGGTCATCAAGACTCATCGCGAATGGGATTGGTCCATAGCTATATCAACATGCAGGGTACAAAGAGTGCTGCTTGATCAGAATTTCCTTGGATATTCCTATCCTTTTCATCGACAGTTCTCTCATCTTACTTGCCTAAATCCAATCATGCCTCTCGGAGTCCTCGAGTCCAGTAGCACCCACGGACATCATGTCCCCGGCACAGTTCTTCTCGATACAGAAGCAAACACTACTGAGCTCGAGTTATCAGGTCTCAAAAAAGGGACTGGCCGGAATAAGGAAGTAATTCTGGTGCCCCAGCCTTCCAACAGTCCAAATGACCCCCTCAACTGGCCCCTCTGGCAGCGAGATCTTATTCTCCTCGTTTACTGTTATGCAACAGTCTGTGTAATCGGCGGGTATGTTCTACTACACCTGATCTGGCATCCAATATAACATTGTGTTAGAGTGGGACCTCTCCTCTCATCGATGGCTCTTCCTATCATCGGCGAATTTCACGTTACTTTCACCGAGTTCTCTCTTCTCACTGGCTACCAGCTGTGCGCTGTTGGAGCTGTTGGCATTCCCATCGCTGCACTTGCCCGCAAATACGGAAAGCGTCCGACATCACTCTTCTCCATGTCCGCAGTTTTGGCTGGGTCTATCTGGGCTGGGAGAGCTCAGTCCTATGGATCCCTGGTTGGCGCCCGAGTTTTCCAAGGTCTCGGTGTCGCTATGTTCGAAAGCATCACATTTGCCTTGATCGGTGATATGTATCATGTACACGAAAGAGGAACCCGGATGGCCGTATATGTCATGTCACAATCCGGACTCGGGAACCTTCCAGGAACCATTGCTGGAAAGATCACCATGGACCTCGGTTGGCGATGGGTTTTCTATATCTTGGACGTTTTTGTCGGCCTCGCCTGGCTTTTTTTGGTATTCTTTGGTTGGGAAACTGCATTCAATCGCGACGCAATGTACAACCTCGATACAAACTCACAGGATGTAAATAAAACCTATCGAGATAAGTTCGACTGCCCGCTGACTCGATTTGTGTAGGCCGTGGAAGACTTGGCGCTCGAGAAAGACAAGCCAAAAGCGGAAGTCATCCAAGACGAGACGCTCAAGACCACAATGACTGCGATTACCGCAACATCATATACCCGCGAAACCTTCTTCAGCCGAATGAAGCCTTTTCATGGGTCGTTTTCAGATGATGCTCTCGTTAAGATGCTCATCAGACCATTCTTCTGTTTGCTTAACCCAGCTATCACCTGGGCTATCCTCATAGTTGCATTTGCCTCTGTTTGGGTCATTGGCATATCTATTGTTATTGCGCAAATTTTCTCGGCGCCGCCATTCTTGCTAAATACAGCGCAATTGGGCTACATAGGAGCAGGCCCAACGGTCGGAGGGTTTCTCGGGTGTATTGTATGTGGGGCACTTTCCGATCCCATTGCTCGGTTCTTCACTCGGCGAAATAATGGTATATACGAGCCTGAATTCCGACTTCCTCTCATGGCTCTCTTGCCTGTTGTCTCTACTATTGGATACTTCTGCTTTGGAAATCTGATAACCCAAGGTAAAAGTCCTGTTGCAGCTTCAGCAATGTGGGGTCTAGTATTTGTCGCCGTACAGGTCGCAGCCGTGTCGACTGGCGCTTACATTGTCGACGCATTCCGGGATATCAGCGTGGAAGCGTTCATTATTCAGATGACGGTTAAGAACTTCTTGTGGTTCGGATTCTCTTGTGAGTCTATATTGTCCTCTTCCATGTTGGACGGAGTGGTTGGCCTCTGAAAATCAACACTCACTAAACGAACTCACATTGTAGTCTTCTTGAACAATTGGCTTGCAAAAGTAGGTCCTGCCTCGATGTTTGATACTGTTGGTGGTATTCAGCTGGGGCTGTCATTGACGACAATTCCACTTTACATCTATGGGAAGAGGTTCAGGGCCTGGTGGCACCGCAACAATATAATTGGGACTGCCAATTAGGTTGAACAAATTTCGAAATGCCAATGTCAAATGTGTTGTACGGAGGACATGGCTGTCTTTCAAGGAGGAAAGCCCGATGTGAAGTAGTTTAGGAGAGAAATAAGTTGCTCACAAATGTAATCATTTCTTCGATTGATAACCCCGCTTGCACAATAAGTGTGCATACAACCCTAAAGTCAGAATCCTAATAAAGCAAGACCAAACAGTAGAAGATTGAAGACTTCATATGTAACCCAGAACAAGTGAGACCCCAGAAGTTTCAGTCTCAGTACCGGCAGTCAAGTTGCAGCAGATTAGTTTAGGCGCGGCCACTAGTGTGAAAGCTTAAAGGTGGTGATCCTGGATCTGGCCTAGACTGCATTTTCGCTTCTGGACCCCGCATCTCCACACCGTCCGATTAGTCCGCGCACCCCAAGGAACAAAACTCCGCCGCACCAATCTCAATCTCAACCTCAACCGCTAGACCTCTTGAACGTCCTGACGATCTCTAAAGACTGCAACCCTCGTACGATTAACTGCAGACAACGACCTCATGCTATCTAACCCTGGGAGCCATCTCTAGCTTTCCTATCTGACTCTTCAGCGGCGGCTGCTGGAGAGTCGTCACAATCATGCATCGCCCAGCACTCACCAATCGAGCATGTGAGCCGTGCAAGAGAAAGAAAACAAAGTGTCAGTACGATTTTGCGAGACTACCAAAAGAACTACACTCATTGTCTTTCTCTTAGGTGACGGAGGAAAACCGCAATGTTCACTCTGCCAGCGGACTCGAACGTCATGCTTGTACCCTCAGCGTAAAACACGTCGGTCTGCGCAAGATCACCAGAGAAGTACGAGCCAAATCGGCACATCTGCAAGTAAGTTGCTGGCTTCGATTCAGCCAGCTCCCCTCGTATA
>Ga0307515_10012195_pt1 | contig 16201 bp, 4 predicted proteins | sample 17_EM_MG_FD_194513 | JGI IMG/M metagenome (GOLD analysis project Ga0307515, IMG submission 194513) | Populus trichocarpa ectomycorrhiza microbial communities from riparian zone in the Pacific Northwest, United States - 17_EM | ecosystem: Host-associated > Plants > Roots > Unclassified | place...
AAGTTATAGAATGGGTGGAATAAGACTAACGGAGCATCTACGGAACGCCTACGGCCCGTTAAGAGGCCGTACGATTTATTTTACGGACCGTAAGCAGGACTTATAACCAGCTTAGGGCACCGTTTAGAAGGCAGCCCAGAAGGCACCTCGGGAGGAGTTTCCTATGTATTTTCTTTTATATTCTATAGTTCTATTAAAGCAATTACGGAGACTATACATAAGTGGCTTTATTTTTTAAGTACCGCCAGTGTATAATTACAGCACCTATCGTACTAACCGCGTGCCTACGCGTTCGGTACGCCAGGTACGCGTTTACGCGTTTGGTGCACCAGCCACTCGCTTACGCGTTTAGTGCACCAGCCACTCACTTACGCGTCTGGTGCACTTATGAAGCACTAACTAATTAGGGGGAGGACGCATCAGTATATAGACCACGTAGTCTGCTTCAATACAATCGACAGTCACCACCGTCTAAATAAGCATACGATACTACACGTATTTCGTGCCCCTAGACACGACTCACTTATACCATTAAATTGGTACCAACAAATATAAACCCTAAGAATAGGATAAGCACGGACTAGAATTTTTAAAGAATTTTACCTAAAATTATTTAATACCCCTACTACTATACTAAGAAACACAGTAGCTAGTAAAGTAGCTATAGGACCTTCAAATACCTTAGACAATAAAATAGTTAATATCGTTATCAGGATTTTTTTTTGGGCGCGTTATTGCAGATTATAGCAATTTGCGTGGTTGTATATAGTCATTAGCAATTCGCGTAAACCGCGCATTTTATAACAAATTTACAGCTTCTGCTAGCAAATTATAGCAAAACGCTTAACTGCTAAACTAATGCTAGCAAATTGCTACCCTACAAATAAATAGCGCGCAAACTGTACATATTATATAAACTATATAAACTGTATAAACTATATAATATCTATACCATATATAAACCGTATAAACTATACAAATGGTATAAACTATATAAACTATACAAATGGTATAAACTATATAAACTATACAAATGGTATAAACTATATAAACTATACAAATGGTATAAACTATATAAACTATATAAACGGTATAAACTGTATATATTTCTCTAAATTATAATATATTGCTACAGATTGCTATAAATTACCATAGATTGCTATAAATTCCTATAGGTTGCCATAGATTGCCATAATATACCTTTAAAAATATATTTATATTATAACCACTATATAAAATAGCTACTCCTTTAAACCTATTACAGACCACAAAGCATTTACCCTGCCTAGCCCCTTTTCTACTCTTATTCTAAAGATATCTAGATCCTTATTATTAAATAGTATAGACTTAACCCCTTTTCCAATAGTATACTAAAGACTTATATTAGGTTTAGCCCCAAGCGTCTTTTTAAATAGCTTAACTGCAACTATTAACTATTCGTAATTCTAGCAATATAGTATATTAATAGTACGTTTCTAATTCCGTAATTTTATACCTTTAAAGATAAGCTTATAGGTATTATTTCTAAAATTGTTACTAGCGCCACTATCCTTATCTATATCTTCTCCACTATTTACGCCAGCATTATTGCCTATATCCACTCCATTATATTCATTGCCCCCCTTTTTTACACTATTCCAATTATCTATATTATTACCTAGAGCTATATCTATTCCATTATCCGCATCACTATCTTTATCTATATTAACTCCGCTATATTTATTACAACACTTATTTATATTAGTCCCGCTATCTATACCGTTATTAGAGTCGCTAATATTATTAGGCCTACCGCCTTAGTAATTAGTACTATAGTCGGTCTAATTAGGCGACATATTGTAGGGTATATTAGGCTTAGTAACAGTACTAAAAGGATAAAAGGTATCTGGGTTTAAGGAAAGGGACGCGTTAAGTACCTAGATATAAGTATTAGTCCAGAACTGTTATTATAAGTAGTTATATACTAGTGGAAGTATATTAAAGCGCTACTTATTAAATCCTGCGTTATAGTTAGAGTCTAGGTTAAAAAGATCATTAAAACTATATTTAAATAGATTTAGAATTACTTGTATAATAGGGTTATTACTATATATAGTTACTTAAAGTCTTTTTAAGATACCCTATTATAGAAGCCCTAAAATCCGATTCTAGCGCTCTATTAACTGATCTGCCTATATAGCCTTTATCCGTTCCTATATAGCTAATATTAGAGTTAGTTACGGCGTAATCTAGATAGTTAAAATAAGGGTAGAGAAAGAATAAATTACTATAAAAATTGGCACCTGCTTTAAACTTTTATTAGATAAAACTACCACTTTTCTATTTATTAATAACGTGGCGGATTACTACACAAATTAGTATAACAGCCCCTAGGCTAATTAGGCGCAGAAAGTGCTATATATCTATACTAAACCCAAACTACTACTTTCCTTTAAAGAATAACTTGGAGAGACCAGCTATAATAACCGGTGCTATAAAGCGGGATTACTTATCCTGTAAATAGTTAGGAGGGTGCTAAGGTAGTTTAGCTATGCGTACTGTCTTAAAGTATTAAAAGTTATCTATATAAAGTAGCTCTTCCACTTTAGTAATTGTTTCCTTCTTAGAGAGCTTTCTAAATAAGTACTTAGTCTTTACGTAATCTCGTATGCGTTTTAATAGGTAAGACTAGAACTGGCTAATACTATTATACATTTATTTAATGTTAGTATATATAAAAGTAATAAAAGGTAGCTTACTATACGACATATTAATAGCAACGGTTCTTATATAGCCTCGCTAGAACCATTACCTTTAAAAACCCTATTATACTCTACTGCTTTATCCTATACTAAGTCCATTATCTTTTTTAGAGTCACTACGTTCCCTTCCGGCTACGGCATAAAAGAAAGACCTTTAGGAGCCTTACCTAACATTATAAACATTTAAAAGAAGCGCACGGCAGCTTTTAATATTAGTTCATCTATAGGTTTTAGTTTAAGTTTACTACCACAACTTATTTCTTGCTATTTTCTAACTATATCTATACTATATTAAGACTTCCACTGCTTATTACTGTATATAGGCGCCGTATAAAATAACTTAGCTATAGAATTATCTTCGGCACCAGAGATAAGCTCTTTAGTAGAGGGACGGTAGCATTAAAGCCGCTTATTAGGGCAATTTAGGACTTATAACCGCTATTAAAGCGTTAGCGGGTGTAAAGTAATAGGGTCTATATAATAGATACTATAGTTAAATTCTATATATATAGATCTAGAGATTCTTTATCTAAACTCTACTAAAGTTATTAACGATACGTTTTTCCCTAGGGTATTAAGCCTCTATCTTTTTTAGAATCGTTATTTATATCTAACTAACGTTTTAGGACGCTATCCTTAGATACGCTATCGCCTTATATAGCTATTTACTAAAGTTAGCTGCATACTACCGTATATATACTATTTATAGTGCTTTAGCCTGACTACTATTTGCGTATACATTTCTAGATTCTTCTTACACTAGCAGTATTATTTCTTTTACCTTTACCTTAGTCCTAGGTATATATTAGTATTTTAAGCAGCTATATAGAGGGTAATCTATACCTTATTCTTTTTAGAAGCTATAGTTATATTTTTTCGGCATAGTAGAGGTTAATAAACCTTCGGTATAACTAATATAGGAGAAGTTAGAGAAGTTAATAAAGATATAAAAATAAAGTATAACACTTTTAAATCGTATATTTACTAGTATAGATACAATTAATAAAATGGAGGAGTAAAGGGGCAGATTTTAATGTTCTACTAGGGAGCTTAGGCCTATTACTAGCCCATTTAGGGCAAATTACAGCAGATTGCCGCATTATCTTACCATCAGCTACGCAATATTAAGAATTCCTACTAGCAAGCAAGCACTAGAGCTAATCTTTATAGGTAAAAGCGTTATAACTACCTATAAAAATGTAAGAATTAAACTAATTTATATAGATATGGCTAACCTTTTCTAGCGGTTTAGTAGGTTAACACCATCCAAGCAATAAGTACTTAACGGTTATCCTTATTCTCCTCCCTCATTAAAACATACTCTAGAGCTTCCCTTTATACCTAGTTAGCCTATATATACACCCAAGACGCTAAGTTAGTTTAAACACGCTATTTCCGCCTTTTTTTTAATACCTAGAATCTCCCTTAAAGCGTATTAGCTTAGGTAATAAGCTAATAAAGTCGTTTTATATTTAAAACTTAAGGAGAGCCTTCGTAGAGGAGTAATATAAGGCTATTCTATATATTAAGAAGCGACAATTATAAAGATTAGCTATTAATTTAGCTCTAAGTATTAATAGAGTTAATATACTCGGTTACAAATAGATAGAAGAAGCTCAGACTATAGAGGTAGAAATTATTACAAAAATAAGGCCTATTAAAGAAAAACGTGCAGTAAATTAGAAGAAAAAAGCAGAAGAGGGGGGGTTATTATACTACTCTGCTAATACAAAATCCGCTAAAACATATATAGCTAGCTAGCCTCTTACTCTAACAAGCCCTTTTACTACTTAATTTACCCACATATCGGATACGCTACCTCTATATTTAAGCCAACCAACGGCTTTCTTAACTTCTTTTAGTCTTACCTTATTTTATAGCTAATTTGCCTAAATTCCTAGGGATTAAATATGCTAAATTCCCTATTAATTACATTGGCCGTTTTTATTTTTATTTTCGTTCTAAAGCCTTCTATAATTTAATTAGAAGCTTAGTTTTAGATTTTTATTTCTTTATAAACTTATCTACGCATATGCTGTTAATTTAAAGAAAATTGTTATTGTAGAATTAATTATATATATCCCAATCTGTGTATAAGTTTATCTAAAACGTTCTTCTTTTATTTAGTAAAGTTGGTATTAGTTATATAGGTCTCTTAATATAGGAAATATTGTATATTTAGTGGCCGTCTAGGTTTTGTCTATTTTGCGCTATATTTATAAGAAATTGTTCTACTTTAATTATCCTATTAAAAAGATCTACCTTGCCTCTATTACATGGACGGAATAGCTTAAAAAGTGCTCTATAGTATACTTAGTATCTACTATTTTCATCTATCCAATTTAAGTTCTGTATTAATACTAGCAATTCTAAATAGGCAGCCTACGTTCCCTTTATTCCATCTAGTGCGTTCTTATATTCTTATATAAGAACTTAGTCCCTTTATAGGGTAGTAGTCTGCATCTAGACTAGGTTATAGCATGCCCATACTTTATATAGTTAGTTAAAATTATAAAAGTCTTTACTATGTTAAATATAGTATATTATAAAGTAATAAATACTAATAGGTAAATCTTGTGCCTAGGCTGTATCTCTTTTAAGGCACTTAATATCTAAATCCGTTGCTTATATATTATTAACTCGCTTATAATATTCCCGCACAAATAAAGCTAGTTTTATAATAAATTTATTAATACCTAGCCTAGTTTAAATTTCGCAGACTCTACGCTATAACTTTGGATTTATTCCGCATATTAAAAACATTTAGTTAATTAATTAGCAGCAATCCTATCTATATGGCTTATCTATCAGGTTAACTATACCTAATAATAATATAATATATAAATCTTCTATAGTATTAGCTGCTAGTATTAGCCTTATGTTTTCCTATAGCTCCATCTCTTACATTACTATAGTATTTGTTAATTCCGTATTAAGATAAATCATTTACTCTTTATACCTTTTACGCTTATTTAATCTTTAATAGAAATTCTTCTAAGGAATATATACCCTTTTGCCGTACTCTATTATAGTTTCCATTAGGGCGCTAAATATACAAATTATCTCTAAATAGTAGGAAATTATATAAAGTTTAGGTATATTAAAATTGGGTAGGTTTTTGTTATTAGGTCGGTACAGTAAAAACACCTCTTTAGTCTTATCTATTTAATATAATATAGCTTTAAGGTATTTAATTATATCTTTATTATATAATTTATATTCGGCTAATAATATAAAGTTAACTATAGCATAAATAAACAGTATTGCCCCCTTGTGCCTATATGCAACGGTGCTATAACTAGTATAATCTAATAAAAAAGGGACTTGTATATCTTTCCAGTCCATTAGCTTAACTTTATAAAGTTATCCCACCTAATTATACCTTTAAAGGGTTTAACTTCGGCGAATTATGCGGTTAAAAAACGTTCTACCCTATCCTTAGCAGATAATAGGGTTTTTACATTACTATAATTAGTTATTAGAACCCTCCCTTTCCCTTTCTTAATATTAAGTAGTAGTGCCTAAAGCTAGCTTATTAAATGCTCTGTAATACCTTTATATAGTTAGTATAGTAAATTAGGGGCCATTATAGCGTATATATCCGCTATATAATAGGACTAAGCAAAATTTTAAATTAGCCTAATATACTTAGGGTCGCTGCAATCCAGCTATAAGTTTACTATTATTTAAGTTATTTAATTGTCGATTTATACGTCCTTTGCGACTATTTACTAGATATAGTGCTTAGTAGGTCACCTCGTTTATAAGGCGGTATATAATATATTATATAGTATTACCCTAATTTTACTCCTATTAACATAACCTACTTTTTATAGTCTGCTATAAACTTAGTAAGTATAGGATAGTATTGCCAGATAAACCTATCTATGTATCGTATTAGTATACTGCGCCTAGCAGCGCGTTTAAGGGCTAGTTTTTATATTAACTTAAGTACCTATACATTACTAAGGTAAATACTTACGTTTAAATATAATACTTATTACTTAATAGTATATATCTAGCTTATTTATCCGGTCACTTAGTAAGTCTATAGGTATATAACCTAGCAGAAGCATTACTGGCCTACTAGCTGTATATTAAGTCTTTAATAGAATATTAAGTATTATAATATAAACCAGATACGCCTTTTTATCTCCAGATAGTATAGTTAGCTTAGTTTAGTTGCTACTAGGTATTACTATAATAGCCGTTACACCATTAAGTAATTAATCTTAAATCTCCTACCAACGGTTGGCTGTATATACCTTATTATATACTCTATTACCTTTTATATTAAATTAATAAATAGGAGAATAAACCATATTACCTTTAAATAGGAAATAACCAATTAGGAAGGCCACCACGCTAAGTATATTATAGTAGTATATGTTTAGGTTTTTGCTGTATATATTAAGTTCTATAATTCGCCAGCTATTATTACTTATACCTTTAAAAATAGAATGTAGTTTTATCTTAACTTTTTTTATATTTTGGTATAATATATATCCGTCCCTTATATTTTTAATATAGGGGTCTTATAGCCACGCGTCTATTTCTTTTACTAACGTATTATTATATACCTACTAAACAACTTACGCCTATTTTATAGAGCTTACAAAAGAATAGAATATATCATTGCCTTTATTTATTCTATCTGCTAACTAGCTAGGCCTTAGTAGGTGGTCGCAATCTATAGTAAACTACTAATTAGAGTTCCCCTCTAGGTAGCTAAATAGGGTTCCTATATAGCGGCTAGTCACTTTATAATAAGTTTGGGTATAATAAATATTTAAGATAAAAAGGCTTATTGCCGTATAACTATGCGTTTTAATACTAGTTAGTTATTCTACTAATACTATATAGCTTAGCTCCTCTACTAATATCATACTAGTATTTCCTATAATAGTTAATAAAGTATTATTAATAGTGGTGTTAGTTGCTATAAGGTTATATACCCATTATTCTACAGTAAATTTATTATCTTTATATATATCCGCTTAAGCCTAGATTATAAAATAGACATTATCCTATTAATTAAAATAGTCTATATCTACAGCTTTACAGTATAGCTTATATCGCACTAATCTACCTATAGTAGAAATAGTATGCTTACATTTAGGGCACTAGCAATTTATTAAGCCTATTATAACAGCAATAAATACGGCTCCTTACGTTGTTATTAAGATTAGACAGGTAAATTTATGCCTAAAAAGGGCAGTGGTTATATAACTAATCTAATAGCCGCAATTTGCGGCGATCTACTAGCTATTCTAATAACTAACTATAACGGCTTACTCCTTTTAAATTATAAGTTAAATGTACTAAGTAGTATATTATTCTAAGCGCTAATAATATATAAAGCAGTATTATATCCTATAGTACCTATTATAATTAATTTACAACCGCCAAATATTTATTAACCTTTAATCCCTATCCCTTACTAATACTATATGTACTTAGCATAGCAACAACACAATTAGATAGTGTATATACTATAAAGGAGGCATAGTATAAATCTACTAATAAAACTCCTAGAAAGGATAAGCAGATTATATCTAGGTTTAGTATTAGCAGCGCTTATTTATATAAGATTAAAGGGGTAGTTAAGGACATCATAAATAAGGGCAATATAATATCTATACACTTCCAAGACTACATAAATTACACTATTTAAAGTAAGATTATAGCCAAAATCATTAATTAAATCCTAGAGTCTAGTAATACTCTAATTAGGTAGACTAAGGAAGTAGCCTAATATCTCCTTACTTGCACGCAGTTAAATATATATAAGAAAGCTGGCTAGGCTAGTGCTAAATTAGGACTTCAGTATAGAGCTATAAATTCTACTATAGGGTACCCTTATACAGAGCCTTAGGATATATATTAATCTCTTTTACCTAAACATATTAATAAATATAACGTTTAGGGTCTTATAATCTATATATATCGAGATCTAAAGAATATACCCCGGTCTATAATTTATATAGACTTAAGTACTAGCTTACTTTAAACTAACTTAGTAAAAGGGTGGATAAGTCTTTTAAATTTCCCTAAATTTCTTAATATTGCCTAGAATGCTAGAGTTAACCTAAAAACAAAGGAGTTATAGGCAGATATACTAACAATTATACTAGTTTAGAATGTAGGATTTTTAAAGTATACAATACAATAAACGCTTAAAGCCTTTAAGGATATAATCGTTTTTGCGGTCGCGAATATATATAGTATATAGTAGTAGTCCTTATAGCTTTAAATCTAATACTATTTAGAGTCTTAATTATTTACTAGGAGCCCTACTTAAAAGGGTATATTAAAGCGATCTTAATTAAGCTAAAATATTAATCGTAAGTAGGTAAAACGTCCTAGGCGTATTAACCCTCGTTCTTAGGTTATATATTCTAATATACTTCTAACTCCGCCTAATACTAGTTATTTATAAAGAATATTTTCTATAACTAGAGGAAGCGTATTTAGTAGCAATCTACTATAGTAAATTGCCCTTTAACGCGCGCGCGTCACATTCTGTTAGCGAGAGCATTTACCTTAAGCTTATCCACTTTACTTTACACTCTTTACCTCTACTACTTTAACTAACTCTCGCACAGCACCTCTACGCGACATTAATCAGTTAATTAATTAGTTTAACCGCCAATTACTACTTTAAGCTATAACTTATTCCCCAAAACTACGGCAATTTACCTAGTAGATTAACTCTTCTAATTAGTTTATCTTACTTACCTACTTTAGACTTGCACCTTTACTAAACACTAACTAAATTCTTCTACTTTTATATAGTAACGCTCTACTCCTTCTTTATTTCGTTTTAGTATCTTTATATATTATAATAAAGGACTCGGATATTATAAAGGGATAAAATATTAATACTTATTGCTTTAAGGAAATTAAGAGATATAATCCTAGATAACATATAAGAGGCTAGGCTTAAAAAAATCTATATTTTATACTACTAAAGATAAAGTACCGCGTAATTAGTTTATTTAAGAGATTCTTAGTAACTTACCTAAGAAGGAATGTGCTTTAAACAGCTAGTCTAAATAGGCTATTATTCCTTTTATATTATCCTAGAGAACTAATACTACTAAACGGCAAAATATTATAAAGTTAGAACCTAGAAGTTAAACCTAATTTAAACCTATAATAACGCTAGCACGTACATTTACTTCCAAGCTAATCTCTAAATCGCATAGTTTTATATCACTAAATAAGCCATTCTTACTTAAAAATATAACCTTTTAGTTTTAAAGAATAAACCTAATTACCTAAAGCACTGTAGAGCTTTATATAGTCTATAAAATTTAAAAGGCAATATAGAAACTCTAACAGTTAAAGAAATTAGCTTCTCGCTATTTTAAGAGGTTGTAGTATTAGTAGGTTTTATCTTAAACAAGAATAAAATTACCTAACTTAACGTAGTTACTAATAAGGAAGTTTATATTACCTAATAAGGGCTATTATAAGCCGTATTTTAGTAGTGCATACTATATAACAAAAGTAAAGTAAAATTTCTACTTAAGAGTACGGATTATAAGTCCCTTTAATAACATCTAGCTATTTATATACTAATAATTGCAGCTAAGTATTTAATTATAAAAGCACTATGCCAATTACCAAATAAGTAGGGCATAAACCCTCCTAAAATTGCCGATACTCTAACCCACTAGTATTCGCGCGCTAAGGCCGCACCTAAGAAATGGTAAAAGATTACGCCTAAGCCAATCCGCAAGCACTTAGACGTTAAGTTTACTAATAAAGACAGCGAAAATAAGAGTAATACTTTATCCATCTTATTAATACACAGCGGCATTCTAAGTTTATTAAGTCCGAAGAAATATAGTTATAAAAGGGAGTAACCTACTAGAGGCATCTACGGGCAAACTACGGCAAACTACTGTAAGCTGCCGCAATAATCTAGTATTTAGCCTACGGATAATCCCAACAATATAGAACACGGTAAGAATAATCGCAATACTCCCTAAAGCAAAACTACTTTATATTCCTAATTAGCTTAGACTCCATATAATAATTAAACTCTATACCTATAAAAAGCTTTTAGTAAAACTATAGAAACCAATACAATTTAAGATACCTTAGGTAAAAATATACTTAAGGATAATATAACCTAAGCTAAGAAGATATAGGCTATAATGCCTATTACGCAAAGGTATAAGCATATAGTTATCTTAAATTAGACTAACATTAGCTCTTTTTAAAATTTAAAAGGCCGCTATAGTTAAAGTAAAAGGCAGGGTTTAACAAATAGAGCAATAAATATATAAACGTTTGGCTAAGCTATACAGAGTTCCTAAAAAGGCCGTCTTAGCAAAAAATCCGGTCCCCATTCCTAATAAATAGGGTCTAAATCTAAAGTTTAAATTATTCCTATACTAGCTATATAGCGCATCTAAGATATTCTACTAAAAGCGCATATAACTAAATAGTGGGGTTTTTGCTAATATATAGGAACCAGAAAAATCATAACCGCATACTTAACTTTTATCCTTAATTACTACTATGCTATAAACCTAGATAAAGTAGTTACTAATTAAGCGGCTAAAAATATAAATTAGTATTTATAGAAGGACAACCAGGCTAAAGACGCCGAGTGTCCTAGCTAGAACAAGATGCCTTTTCTATACTTATATATAAATCAAAACGCTATATTTATAATATAAAGACAGCATAGTGCAAATCTAGTTATTATAATTCTAAGTATAATTACTAGCTAAAGAGACAATTATATCTTATTATTTAAGGACTTTATACTTATAATAAAAGAGCAAACGCTGCTACGGTTTACAATATACTATAAAACAAAAGGTATATTTAAAGAAATAGCGCGACTAAACCCTTAAGAATGGCTTTAAATAGGGACTTTAGGGGACTAGTTAGATCACAATACGATAAATAATAGTTAGACTCTTATGGGTAAAAAGAAAACGCCCTATTTATAGTTCTCTAATGGCCCTTTATAGAAGTATATAGACTATTATAACTACGCTCTTTAGCAGAATCTTATAGGATAAGTTTTATAATAATAAAAATTAAGAAACTTATATTAACCAATTCCTTTATTCTTAAAAGAAGTAATACCGCTATACCTAAGATTCTTTACCTAGGCCATTTCTAGTATAGTAATAGAGAATAGTATTATAGATATATACTAGTTTATTATAAGCGCCCTTAAAGATATAGATTGGGCAACCGCTTAAGCTAACCTAGCATTTTTAGAAAATACACGTCCGCGGAAGTTAATAAAATAGCTAAACTATAGACCCAATTTTTAAAGCAGGGAAGGAGCAACCCTAAAAGTGCCTTGCAGTCTACGATATATAAAGAATTAGTTAAGGTCAGTGGCCTAATTCTTATAAATTTTCTCATTCGCCGTAACCGGAATACTATTAACTTTAATAACCGAAAACTAAAAGCTGTTCTAGGCTAGCTCTAAATTTAATATATAAAGTGTAATTATAAAACTAAAGAACTTAAATTCCTATATAGTATAGAAGGTGCAATAGTATTAGAAATAGAAGAGGCATTCTAGCAGAAAATGGTCAAATAAGAGAAGATAGTTCTCCTACTAGGAAAAAACTAGTATAAATAGCCAGCAGCTCCTTAAGCAGCTACTTTATATACTATAATGCAGCAATAACGCCTAGGTTACTTTTATAGAAGGATAGATTTAATAAGGATCTTCCAGATAACAAAAAAAAAAATTTAGTCTAATATTACACTAACGCAGTTAAAAATCCTATTAAAAGTATCTTAGATTAGAATAAGGAGGAAATTCTTTATAACAACGCGAAGTTTAAGACGCTTTTAGCTATCTATAAAGAAATTACAGCAGCACTATATATTAAAGGCTATCATAGTAAATTTTTTATTAGTACTAATTTTTTATTTATTAGGGCGGTATATATACCATTAAGTAGCAAAACACTCTATCTTTTTACCTCTTAATAGTAGTACGCTTAACTGGAACTCTAAGCTAACACTTATTTTAGGCCTTAGTTACTAAATATAGCAAGGATGCCATTATATACCTTTCTAAAGAAACACTACTAAAGCAAAAAGACTATATAATCTATAACTTGTAAAAGCAGCTAAACAGATTATAAATTCTCTTATTATTTCTAAAGGCTATTATAGAGGGTGTTACTATTAACGGCTTTTCGTATTAAAAGTAGAATTCTAAATAAGCTTAAGTTTAAGAAGAACGTAAATATAAATAAGCCCGGAAATTTAAAGAAGTAGCTAATATAAATGTTATAGATTATAGTAGCGATATATTTTTAATCCTTTTAGCGCGGAATTGGGCAATATACTAAGTAGTTTGCCGTAAATTCTTCTCTAGTGGAAGAAGTATAACAAACTATTATTTTTAGAATTAGGCAATATAGTAGGCAGTATTCCGCAGTCTTATAGTTAGTAAAAGGTAAATACTAAATTTTTTTTTTATAGAATTAAGCAATATACTTAGCAATATATAGCAGTCTTACGGCTAATAGAAGGCATATACTAAGTTGTTTTTTATAAAACTAGGCAATATATCAGCAATATACCGCAATTCTTTTATTAATAAGAGAAGTATACTATCTTACTATTTAAGGAACTGGGCAATACGCAGGTAATATATCACAGTGCTCTATTAATAAAAGAAGCCGCTAACTTACGATGTAGGAACCGGGCAATATGCGAGCCAATATTCAGAATACTCTACTTATAAAAGGAGCCTACTAGCTTATAATATAGGAACTAGGTAATGCATAATTAGGTATATTATAGTGCTCTATTAATAAGCAGCGCCTATTAGTTTACTATTTAAGGACCTAAATAATACGCTAGGCTATATATTGTAGTGCTCTATTAATATAGTAAGTCTACTAGCTTATAATACAGGAGCTAAGTAATATACGAGCTAATATATCGGAATATTCTGCTAATAAGCGATACCTGCTAGCTTACAATTTTAAAAATTAGGCAATATACCTAGCAATATATAGTAACTTCGTACTTAGTAATAGAAGTCTACTAGCTTACTACTTAAGGAACTAGGCGGTATGCCAGGCAATATATAGCAATTTTACACTTAGTAATGGAAGTTTACTAGCTTACTGCTTAAGGAACTAGGTAATATACTAGGCAATATACGGTAATTTCTCGCTTAGTAATAGAAATCTGCTAGCCTACCGCTTAAGAAACTAGGCGTATACTAGGTAATATATAGCAATTTTATACTTAGTAATTAAAGTCTGCTAGTTTGCTCTTTAAGGCAGTAATCTTATTAAATTAGAGCTCCTAGCTAAAGTTATAATGAATATAGACTTAGATCTAACTATTTAATTAGTAGAGTGGAGTGAATGTAAAGTTAATATAGCTCTTAGAGCTCTAAATCTATACCTAATTTAAAATACGGCTAAGGAAGAATAGATTATTAGTAACTCTATACTTAATATAAGGCCAATCAGTAACTCCTAGAGCTCTATTACTAACTCGGTATCTATTAAGGGGCGTATTAACCATAAAATCTAAAACATCCGCTTATTCTACTACTATTTTCTTTATACTAGTACACGGCTTATTTTAGATACATGCCCTAATCGTAATACTATTGTTATATTTATATACCTTATATAATATTATTATCTTAACCTTTTTAATTACAATAAGCTTGTTTCTAGGGGGTTTATATAGAAGGTAGGTAAAGATATAGGAAACGCTAATTGCAGAGAGGACGTTAGTTGAGAAGGAGGCTTTATTATTACACTAAAGTAGGGAGTCACGATAGAGGCCTAGTAGCAAAGAGGGGCTCTTTTAAATTACTTACTAACGTTAATTACGCATTAACATATAAAGTTAAATCTAGAGCCTTATTCTAAAGCCTTACTAAATAATTAACTTAATTACAGATTTAAATAAGCTATAGTAGTAGCCGCTACTAATTATAAAATGGGTAATACTAAAAGGCGTATAAATCAAACAGTTATAATATAGAGGCGATTTGCAACTAAATAGTAAGGAGCTTTAAGCTCCATATCCCTTCGTCTAGTAAAAGAGACTTTTTATATTAGGCGCTTTAGGCGCTCCTACCTAGGTTAGTATACTGCGGGCACCCTAGCTAGCGTAATTTTATTAGCAAGCCTTACTAAAACGCGTTAACTTGTAATGCCAATAAAATGCTATAAAAGGCCACCACCTATATATATATTTAAGGAAGTTAGGCAAAATGTTATAATATATAATATTATAACTATAGGTTTCTGCCCTTCCTCTATTAACCAGCTGCTAATTATATAGGATAATCCTCCATTAAAGTCTTCCCCTAAATTACTACTACCTATCCGCTTTATACGCATTTTTAATATTAATGAAAATAAGCTTCCCTCTTAGATCTTACTGCTAAACACTATCCATCTATCTATTACCTACTCTCTATATTAGAACCAATTTCCCCTTAACTTAACCATATACTAGCCCTTAACCTATTTTTAAAGTAAACGTTATAATAGTATATATGCTAATAAGAAGTTATAGACATCTTATACTAATTAGTTATTATAAATAAATAAAAACCCTAGGTATATAACTACCCCAGCTAAGCACACTAAGCGTCCCTATATTAAAAAGGCGTTACTAAAGAACAGAGATAGGACTACTAAGCCAGCTCTAAAGCCGCAAAAGAAAAAAGCGGCGGATAGTTACTAAAAGGAAATTAAAGGGTTTCTAATTAAGTAAAAGAAGAATAGTAAGGTAGCTAAAGCTATAAAGATAGCATAGCTACCTGTTAAGAAGCCTTCACTAACCTATTCTGTCCTACTGGCCGCTAGAAATGCCGCTATATATAGTTTAAAGAAAACCAAGATAAATAAAAACAGCGCTACGGAGATAGCTGTTATAGAAACTAGAAAACTATAAAGAGGGACCTCTTTAATATTATAAGTCAGATAATTAGTCGCATAAAGAAGGGATAGGATGCTTTATAGACTATATTACCCACTAATCACCAAAATAAAGAGTTTAAAGACGGAAATTAAGGAACTTTAAAAAGCTAAGAAGGCTTAAAATATATCCATTATTAATCTAATCCGGGACGCCTAAATAATAAAGCAGGATTATCTCTAAGGTTATAAAACTATATTTATAACTAACCGAAGCGTATAATATAACTTAAAGAAAGGTAATATTTTAAGAGCTTTTAGTAAAGGCTAGCTTAAGGTTATAAGGGAGGACGTACTATATACGCTAAATAAGGTGTATTAAGTGCTATAAGTAGTTAAACGGCTTAACCAGCGGCTGTTTAATATAGAGGATCGATTAAGGGCGGTATAGGAGGGCTTAAAGGAGGCTATAGTAAAGGCTCAATTAACTTTACCTAGTCTCCTATTAAAAAATAATCAAAAACAATACGTAAATTCTATACTTAGCTAAGTTATTACCTTTTT
>Ga0307515_10012196_pt1 | contig 16201 bp, 14 predicted proteins | sample 17_EM_MG_FD_194513 | JGI IMG/M metagenome (GOLD analysis project Ga0307515, IMG submission 194513) | Populus trichocarpa ectomycorrhiza microbial communities from riparian zone in the Pacific Northwest, United States - 17_EM | ecosystem: Host-associated > Plants > Roots > Unclassified | place...
TAAGCAATCGTTCTCTCATTCTCTCGATAGGTCATCCTCAACAGTTCCGTGTAGAGCAGCAACTTTTGCTTAGTCGCCTCAAAGGTGTCAGGACCAGCTATGACAGGGATCTCTGCTGTATGGAAGGTACCCGCAAGTCCCTCCTCGGACACATCATAGCTTGGGGGACCAATGGATCGAAGCAAACAGATGGGAGAAATACATACTGGATCTACGGCTTACCTGGGATCGGGAAAACGTCGTTAGCACATTCAATCTGCGCGAGCCTTCACGATAAAGAGCAGCTCGCTGGAGCATTTTTCTGCCAGAGGGATGACCAGGAACTGAGAGAGCCCAGAAATATCATTCCCACTCTCATCCGCAAGCTCGCTATACTCTTCCCCCCTTTTCGGAGTATTGTCGCAGAATATCTCGGCAACGACCCAAACGTAACACTGGAGTCAATGCGGCCCACTCTCCTCCTTGAATTCATCCGCAAGCTTCCTCGCCTCCCAAAAAAGACTCTCGTATTTGTCATTGACGCACTTGATGAGTGTGGCAGCATTCAGAGTCGTCCAGGCATCCTGAATGCCCTAACAGAAGCCGCCGCATACGCTCCGTGGCTCAAGGTTATCATCACAAGTAGACCCGAAGTTGATATTCAGCATTTTTTTGATGGTTCTACCCAATTGTCGCATTTGCGATATGACTTGACCACAGATAAAGAGACCACCTCCGACCTACGAACCTTCGCGGAACACCGATTCAGTAGGGTGGCTTCAAGCAGGTCTCCCCGATCTCCTTGGCCGCCAGAACCACTGCTCTTGGATGAAGTTATCTCCCGAGCAGCAGGTCTATTCATCTTCATTGAGACTCTTGCACTTGCCCTTGAGCATTGCGATGAACCCACTAAGCTATTGGGGGCGACGTTGCAAGACTCAAGCAGCCCTGGCTTGACATCTCTATACGGACTGTACTCCAGAATTGTCAGAGCACGGGGAGTGCAACGCAATGCCGAATTTCGACGGGTGATGGGAGTGCTTCTTATAGCGGCGCCGTACCGTCCACTGTGTGAGGAGACGATTGCAGAGCTGTCAGGAGTGAGACCTGACCTGGTGAAAGTGTGGGTGGAAGATCTCGGCTCTATGTTCTATCAAGATGAAGGAGCCAGTGGAGGGGTCCGTTTCCGGCATTTGTCCATTTCGGACTTCTTTGTGAGCGGTGACTGTCAGGGCGACTATCAGGTCAACCTCCGAGTCGCAAATATGGAATTGGGCATCGCGTGCCTCGAGAAGATGCTTGAACAGCTCCGTTTCAACATCTGCGGGCTTGAAGATTCCCGGCTCGCGAATGTGGACGTGGAGGATCTCGCATCGCGGATCAAAGAGAATATTTCTGACGCCTTGCAGTATAGTTCTCTGTATTGGTCAAATCATCTTTGCTTTTCTCTCGACATTGGCGAGAGGCGTGTGTTGGACAAGTTGAGGAAATTCTTTGAAGGACCGTATGCACTATTTTGGGTTGAAGTATTGAGCATTATGGGAATGCTGCGAATTGGGGTTCCAAGCCTTCGAGAACTGACATCGAAATTTGTCAAGGTAAGTACAGCCAAGATGATGACTCCAAAGCGACTCTAACTTGCTCTAGGATACGGATGAGACACTCTTGGAAAAAATCCAGGATGTTTTTCATTTCATGATCATCTTCCGCACTCCCATCTCTATGAGCACTCCACACACATATATTTCAACAGGACCATTCCTGCCCTCGAAGTCACCTTTATCAACTACCTTTAGCACACATTTCACTAAATGCATCCAGGTGCAAAGAGGAAAGTTGCTATCATGGCCAGAGCCACCATTAGCATGGATTGGACATGAGGGTGGTGTGACTTGCATGAGTTATTCTCCCAATGGGTGCCACATTGTTACTGGATCGGATGATTGGGCTATTCGGATCTGGGATGCCGAAACTGGCTCCACAGTCGGCGACCCTGTGCAGAGGCATGCTGGCCGGGTGACGTCAGTTGCTTACTCCCCCGATGGCCGGCACATCATCTCTGGATCATATGACAAAACAATTCGAATCTGGAATGCTAAAACTGGCTTCGCAATCGGCAAGCCTTTGGAGGGGCACACTGGCAGGGTGCGGTCAGTTGCTTACTCTCCCGATGGGAGGCATATTGTCTCTGCATCATCTGACAGGACAATACGAATCTGGAATGTCGAGACTGGCTCTGCAGTCGGCAAGCCTTTGGAGGGGCACACTGACTGGGTGTGGTCAGTTGCTTACTCTCCCGAGGGGCTGCACATCATCTCTGGATCATTTGACAACACAATTCGAATTTGGAATGCTAAGACCGGCTCTGCGGTCGGCAGGCCTCTGGAGGGGCACACTGCCAAGGTGTTTTCAGTTGCTTACTCCCCCGATGGGCGATATATTATCTCTGGATCCAAAGACAAGACAATTCGAATTTGGAATGCTGAGACTGGCACTATAGTTGGCAAGCCCCTGGAGGGGCACACTGGCTGGGTGCAGTCAGTTGCTTACTCTCCCGATGGGAGGCACATCATCTCTGGATCTGATGACGAGACAATTCGAATCTGGAATGCTGAGACTGGCTCTGCAGTCGGCGAGCCTCTGAAGGGGTACACTGGCGGGGTGGAGTCAGTTGCTTCTTCTCCCGATGGGAGGCATATCATCTCTGGATCATATGACAAGACAATTCAAGTCTGGAATGCTGAGACTGGGTCTGCGGTCGGCAAGCCTCCAGAGGGGCACTCTGGTTGGGTGATGTCAGTTGCTTACTCTCCCGATGGGAGGCACATCATCTCTGGATCAAGTGATCAAACAATTCGAATCTGGAATGCTGAAACTGGTTCTGCGGTCGGCAAGCCTCTGAAAGGGCACACTGATAGGGTGGTGTCAGTTGCTTACTCTCCCGATGGGCGGCACATCATCTCTGGATCAATTGACAACACAATTCGAATCTGGAATGCTGAGACTGGATCTGCAGTCGAAAAGCCTCTGGAGGGGCAGACTGGCATGGTGGGGTCAGTTGCTTACTCTCCTGATGGGGGACACATCATCTCTGAATCTAGAGACGCAACAATTCGAATCTGGAATGCTCAGACTGGCTCTGCAGTCGGCAAGCCTCTGGAGGGGCATACTGACACTGTGTTGTCAGTTGCTTACTCTCCTGATGGGCAACGCATCATCTCTGGATCATATGACAACACGATTCGAATCTGGAATGCCGAGACTGCCTCTGCAGTCGGCAAGCCTCTGGAGGGGCACACTGGCTGGGTGGTGTCAGTTGCTTTCTCTCCCGATGGGTGGCACATCATCTCTGGATCAATTGACAAGACAGTTCGTATCTGGAATGCCGAGACTAGATCTGCAGTCGGCAAGCCTCTGGAGGGGCACACTGACTGGGTTCTTTCAGTTGCTTACTCTCCCGATGGACGGCACATCATCTCTGGATCATATGACAAGACAGTACGAATCTGGAATGCTAAGACTGGCTCTGCAGCCGGCAAGCCTCTGGAGGGCCACACTGGTGGGGTGCGGTCAGTTGCTTGCTCTCCCGATGGATCCCACATAATCTCTGGATCTGAAGACAAGACAATTCGACTCTGGCATTTTGAGACTGGTGTAACATCCATTGAATACTCTCCCAGTCCGCAGCATATCATCTCTGGGTCCAGTAATGGGGCTTTTTACTTACAGGACTCATTTCCACAAGGTCCTCCCCAATCTATCTCGAACCTTGAGGCCGAACGGCCAGACCAAGAAGGTTGGGTCACAGACTCAGGGGGTGGCTTACTCTATTGGGTACCCCGTGACTATTACCGCGTGGGCCTCCATTCACCTGCCCCTCTCACAATCCCTCACACATCCCCTGTTCGGTCAGTTTCACTTCAATTTGATGAATTTGCATTTGGAACATCTTGGACTCAAATTTTTAATGCTTTGCTGCCCTAGCCCTTCCGGCCTTATTCTTGACTCTGTGCTTGTAGTGCAGCTATGTTGATTGCTCCTTGGTCATACTAGTTTGCAGTCTCTTCTTCTCACATTCTTAGATACTAGGGCCTCGTCCAACAATAATGACATGTGCATGTGATTCACTACTTGCTCTTTTCTCCTCTGCAATAGTTTACAGCAGGAATGTGATGTACCTGATGGCAGGGGGACATGGACAACTTGTCATGCCCCATGCATTCCACGATTTAATTCCGATTTTTCCCATTATTCATTTGACAACACCCAACCAATCAGAACCTAATCGAGCTGACTCCAGTTACCATTACCAATAACCTGTCAGTTCATAGGAATTATGGTGAAGTGAAATACGGACTAATGATTCCTGCCAGATACATTTGCTCTTGGGTATATATGGCAGTTATGATGACATATTACTCCACACTTTACCTATGTTGTTTCACCTTAGCAAGCAGGCTCCACTTTCCATTTTATATTCCTCTTTACTATTTAAACGCCCATGTATTCCTTCTTACTTCTCTAGTTTCAGATTGAAATAAGAACCAGTCCTCTACTCATTCCCCTCATCTCCCTAAGGGTCTTACTCTGTCCATCTGACTTCTTACCCTTATTAAATCCTCTGCCACCATCTTTGATACAATACTCAAGTTATACACCTTATCCCAAAGATGTTTGATTCCGATTTCTAGCCTCCAGCCTCCGACTAGAATCATCTTCAACACAACTTTACAGACCAAATGTGTAGACCTGTTCCCTGGCATGAGATTATTGAAGATCTTCAATTAAGAGGAGAAATGGTTCACATAATGGTCCAATTTCCTAACCACACAAGCATCGACTTTGGTTATCAAAAGTTTCAATTTGAACTCCAATTTCTTAATCTTTTATCTAGCAATTCAGCCACAAGCCCCCTACGAATAAACTCTAGACATTTTATTTTATTTTTATTTTTATCATTATTTTTATCTAACGATGTGACGATGCGCGCGACTACAAGACCCGACACAACATGTAATCTGACAACGTTGACTAATCGGTGACCAACCGGTGACTTTCTAATCTGACTGATCTGACAGGCTGCTGGGGGGTGATTAGCTTCAAGTCCACCATCGATGGAGGTGGGTTGTCGGGTGCAAGAGGTATAGAAACGGTGAAGCAGGGGTGGTACTCGTCGGAATCGGAGTCTTCGGCGTCCTGTGGTTCGTCTGAAGCGCCTCGATGAGCTGCAAGGCTTCGTCGTCGGATAGCGTCGCTGCGCATTGCGCAGCTTGAGAAAGCAGACCGAGAGCATCTTCTGGTACGTAGGAAATGGAATAGCGGGTGCATGAAGCCCAATGCAAATTTTGTCAGCATCCGCAGCGGTGTGACCGTAACTCACCATGACGAGGCTGCGGTGATCGGTGCCATTACAACGGCGAGAAATAGTACGATGAACAAAGGAATGAATGTATATTTTTAAAGGAGCGACGGGGATGATGCTGAATTTTGGGCCAAAATCGAGTGAGCGGTCAAGGTTTGTTTAGCTTAGGGTGGGCGCAACGGGGTGTAAGTAAAATGTGGGTGATGGTAAACTGTCCTCAGAACAATACTGAACCATGAACGTGATTCTGTTGCAGAGGACGGAGGACGCCTTGCTACAAAGTATCTGTATTTGAGGGTGGACGCAACGCTACGCCGTACAGACGAACCAGCCAATTAAGCAACCAGTTCGACGCCTTCAAGTTTCGCCCGTTGTAATTATATGATATCACCCTGCTCCATCTTACGTGTTAGCCGTATTGCTTGTGCAGCAAGAAGCAGTAATCCATTAATTCCAGAAGATCCGAAGAGAGATACAAGGGCTGACAGAGATGCTACATCGACATATTTCGTTTACAACTGGTGTCAGATTGTTTAATGTTCACCACTCGTGGTGGCATAGCGGTCTTCTAGTTCCTCTTGTCCGCCATAACCACCCTCAATCTCCTCCCGTCTGTCTGTGGCTGAAGTGGCGGGGGTAGACTGGAAAGGCCTGGGCCCAAGATCCATACTCGCTCTGAGTTTGGCGAGTTGTTCATCTTCCTGCAAAGCAGTGAGTGTCAGATCGCCGGACTACTTGACGACGAAGTGTGCACTTTCTGACGAGCCCAACGAGCTTCGTCGCTCTGCTCTTTGGCCTTCCAGGCACTGTCCTGTGGTGGGTTGGGTGAGTAGAGTGAACAAGAGCATGAGGGATAATATACGTTTGCTGTGGATCCAGACATCGTGGTCGTGGTTCAAGGAGCACGTGGGCCTGGCACGTGGCCATTCGGCTAAGTGTGGATTTCATGAATCGATTGTAAACAACGTACTTAATTATCATAATACAATTGATATCGGCGTAGGTTGCCAGATAGCATAACTGGGGACTTTCCACGGTCGTCCCCTCTCTTGCATCCGCTTGCTGGTCTCCACCGATTCTAATATCACCAATTTACCTACAAAGTATTTGCCAGATTGGTAAGAGCAACTAATAGAACGAACTTCCCTGTGCGGATTATAAGAATGTCTGAGCATTCCTAATAAGCAATTACTCTGGACCGCCCGCTGCTCTAACCCTGCTCTAATGACTACAATTGAAGTGGAGCGAGCCATCCGTATCCTCCAGCTTTCGGACATATCTAATCGTCTTACGCATCGGGACATCCGTGTAGTCATGTGTCTGTACACTCGATCCCATGTAGTTGATCAATCAAGTGGCTGAATCAAATTTACGCGATGGATACTCTGAAGAGCAAGAAGCTGACAAGGCCAGTACTCTGAAAACAGTCACGAAGGGATTTTAGGTTGCAGAGAATGCAATTTGAGTGCCTCCAGGGGAACAGGGGCTTGAAGTTTCGCCAAGGAATCAATATTTGCTGTGAGTGCTCGATCGGATGTGCGAATGCTATATATTGCGTGCAGAATTGTTCTGTACATTCATGAACGTCAGCCTTAATTGTCATCACGAATTTGGTGTAAGCAGGATTTGTCTGCTGGATACGGATTGACACTGCAAGCGTTGTTTTAATCGCAGAAATTCACAGTATCCTGGCGTCACGTCCTAATCCATTGACTCTGGATGATACTGACCTATAGTTGGAACCTACGCTCGACAGTAGACTGCGACGCGTTGGCCCCTAAACTTTGAAATTTGTGCAATCTTCTTATAGTGCAAATTCTCATTGGGGCGCAGTGTCGATCAGAGCGTTGCCCGACGGGCACGCACATACCCGGAGGACCGGAGGGCGAGTGGTGGGACCCCCCGCGGTAACGGAGTGACTGCGTGCTACATCATGGACTTCCTCTTTATTGTGCCGTTTCTATTATCCGTATATTTCAACTTGTCTACTGGCTACGAGAAATAGGAGTTCGCATTCCCTCCTCCCAATTATTTTTGTCACGCACGTGAAAACCGGCAACGGCAGCATCGTGGTCCCGGGTGGAGGTTTGTCGGTTCTTTGTGGGGGATTTTCTTGTGGGGGATCTTTGTCTTTGTGGGGGGATTTTCACTCCTTCCCTGTCATCCGACCATGCCCGTCGAACAACTACTCCCCAGTTTTTTCCCCAAGGACCTCCCTTACAACCAGCAGGTCGTCCAACTACCGGGCTCAGGCAAACCAGGAGCAACTCGTGCGTTTTGCCATTTCCGGCCATTCTCACGTCAAACTTACACTCTGTTTTTGCGTTGCGCTCAGCTATATATCGAAATGCAGTCTTCCCAGAGCTTGTGAAGCCTCAACCGGGCGAGAGTGCTCTCACCATACACGAGATTTTCCTCAGTGGCATGGCGACGGGAGCGGATCGGCCCTGCTTGGGTTGGCGTGAGCGGATCTCGTCCAATCCCGTAAAGTTTGCAAGCAAATACGAGTGGTTATCCTATGCCAGGGTCAATGAGAGGCGTTTGAATTTGGGTAGTGCAATCGAGGCTCTATTCCGCTCTGGTCGTGCTGGCGGCGGCGAGTTGCCCACGGTTGGCATTTGGTGTCAAAATCGACCAGGTGCGTTCGGCCTGCCTTACCTCCAACCATGTGCAGACACTCGCGCCATATTTTTCTGAACCGAAATCGGAGTCGTAGAATTGGTCGCTCCTCTTGCCACGTACCAAGCTTGCAGGCCTGCCTGATCCAGTTTTGGTACACAATTGACGTGACGACGTCGTGTTTGTCCCGGGAACTCCCGAGTTTGCCATTGGTGTCTGTGGCAAATCATCATTTGGCTCTCCGACGGAGGTAATACTGAATAGTGACACGACGTCCGCGCCTTCCTCTGACTTACTATCCGCCGTCGATGTCCATTCTATTCCGGAATCGACCCCCGGCTCAGCACTTCTAGATTGAATGATTCCTAATGCGTACCAATAGAATGGCAGATCATTGACCAAGCATTACATACGCACAAAAAGATCGGTGTCAGTTTGTATGATACACTGGGTCCTGACGTCGTTGGTAAGTAAGCCGATTGGGTGTTGGTTCCTGTTCGCTGACAAACCTAATTTGCAGAATACATGTATGATGGTGGATTCTGTTTGCTTTGATGACCTCTGACGATCTCTCAGAATGAACCATGCGGAAGTCACCATCGCATTTGTCGCAGAGCAACAACTCCCGGCGATGCTGGCGCTCACGAGCAAATGTCCGAAACTGAAATTCATCGTCTCCATCGATGACCTCTCTCATCCCGCTCAGCGGGTCGCCTCTGCGTGGGCGAAGCAGCACAAAGTGGAACTTCTGTATATGACCGAGAGTACGCCTTTCTCCCCATACATTTGCAAGAAGTTGCCTAACCCCCCTAAATAGTGGAAGAACAAGGCAAAGAGAACCGTATCGAACCAACTCTTCCAGGACCTGATGACATCGCCACAATCTGCTATACATCCGGCACGACTAATGTACCAAAAGGCGCTTTGCTCTCCCACTACAATCTCGTCTCTGCCGCCATCGCCTTCTTGAAGGGCTTGGCACTGCGAGATGGCGCCGTCATTTCCTACCTCCCTCTCGCCCACATTTATGAGCGCGTCATCGAATTGATGGTACTTTATGCGGGCTGCGCTATCGGCTACTTTACCGGAGATCCGTTGCGATTGCTGGAGGACATTCAAACCCTCAAGCCCGCGCTCTTCCCCACCGTCCCTCGTGTCTTGAACCGACTTGCGCTTGGAGTGCGCGCTGCGATGGCCCAACCTGGTCTTAAAGGTACATTATTTGTCGTCCCCTCTATTCACTGGCGATCTCATCACGAGATGCACGGTTCTAGGTGCTCTTCTCAGCAAAGGCGTCCAGGTCAAGTTGAAGAACCTGCGTGAGACTGGCTCAGTGACGCACCCGTTCTGGGATCGTGTGGTATTCAAGAAAACGCGTGCGCTTCTTGGCGGCAATCTCACAGACATCACCACCGGCTCAGCGCCTATTAATAAGGACACGCTCGAGCTGGCTAATGTCATCTTCTGCGTCGACATTATTGAGGGATGGGGCATGACGGAGAACTGTGGGGCTGGCTCGCGAACGCTGCCAAATGACCAGTCGAGTTCTGGGACAGTGGGCACGGCGCAGCCTTGCTGTGAACTGAAACTTGTGGATGTTCCGCAGATGGGATATACAAGTCAAGACAAGCCATTCCCTAGGGGTGAGCTGTGCACGAGGGGCCCGAACACGTTCAAGGGATACTATAAGGGTGGGTGCTGCTCCAAGGAAATGTGCTGGCCGTGAACTAACAGGTGGAAAGATGCTAAGAACACGAAGGAGGCACTGGACGAAGAGGGTTGGCTACATTCTGGAGATGTTGCGGAGTTGGATGACCACAACCGCTTCAGGATCATTGATCGAGTCAAGGTGGGTTTGGCTGGAACTGCTCTACTTGCGCAATTACTTCACGCGACTCTCCCAGAACATTATGAAGCTCTCACAAGGAGAGTATGTCGCGCTCGAAAAACTCGAAAATGCCTATTCAGCGTGCCCGATCGTTCAACAACTCTACGTGCATGGAGACTCGCTCCAAGATCACCTCATCGGCATCTTGGTTCCCGAACCTCCGACACTAGTCGCTCTCGCCGAGCGTGCGCTCGGGAAGGACGACCCCCGTGTGAAGCATATTGCAATCGACCCCGCCAACCCTGCAGTCCTCAATCTCTCTCCGGAGACGAGGGTGCGGCTCCAAGAACTTGCCGCTGAGCCGAAGGTCGCGACAGCTATCCAAGAAATGTTGAATGCCTATGGCAAAAAGCTCCAACTGCGTGGGTTCGAGTTTGTCAAGCGCGTGCATATCAACTTTGATCCGTTTACGGTGGAAAACCACATGTTGACTCCGACGTTTAAGCTTAGACGGTGCGTTTGCGTTTTGTGGGGGTTTTGGAATTCGACCCCTGCTTATGGAGACCGTGATGAACTGACTGGATTCCTGATGTGGCAGACGCGACGTGTACTCTGCGTACAAGACGATCTTGAACAGGATGTACGAGGAGGACAAGGCTACGAAGGTGCATGCGCCTACCAAACTCTGAAGGCTCGATAGAACACTTGCTTGGCCTTGGGATGCAACTATGTTATTTGTACTGTTCGTTTTATAGAATGAATCCTCATTTCTTTTGACCGTACTATACTCAGACCTTGGTTCGGCCATTGTCCCACCACTTAGTTTACACCCTCACCCACCAGCAGCCAATAATTCGTGTCCCCGCCTCTGTTATAACCCCGAGTAAAGATGCCACATAGTTCAGAATCGGATCCTGATGCTCCAGAGGCCATCTCATTGAAAATGGCCAAGAAATCATCGAAAGCGCAAGACAAGCTTGTGCAGGATCGCAATGCCAAGTGCGCTCGTTTTCCTTTCAGTCCTGTGGGTTCCTTGTTACAATACTGACACCTGTGTAAATTTTTGCCGCAGAGTTGCGAAGCTCGCCAAAGACAAAAACCGAGCACGGGACGCACGGTTAAAAAAAGCTGCAAAGGAGGCAACGAACACTCGCTCATTCGAACTTGACCCATCGTCGGAGACGAATGGTGGGAAGACGCAAAGACGATCAATGCGGAAACCAGTGGCTTTACCGACGGATGACGACAATCGAATCGATGTGGAGCCAGACGAGGAAGAAGAAGATCCCATGCAGAAGAGGATACAGACGCGAATGGAGGCTGCTATGCACGATGCAGAGAGCGAAGGCACGGAGGAACCAGAAGGTCGTTCTGATGCCGGTGCCGATGCCGATGTCGATATCGATGCGGAAGGTCTGGATGGGGACTTTGCCGCGTACGAGGACGACGATGAGGAACTGGAGGAGATATCGGTAGACGACGACGACGAAGAAATGAAGGAGCCAGAAGAAGACGAAGAATATTCGACCGGCATTGGTAGACCCAGAACCAGAACCAGAATCAGGCCCAAGAGGAATGAAAGAGAAGAAGAAGAACCGCTTTCACCGGAAAATGGGATGACTTTGGGTAACCTTGATTACCTTCCTGATGAGATATTCGCCCAGGCTGCCGCTGCAATCACGGAGCGAGTACAAAATTCGGCGGATTCGAAGACGAAAGAGGTGACGAGGAGGAAGAAGAGGAAAAGTCGGCATAAGATGAAGTCTAAGGACCTGATCATAGGGTAAGCCACGCGGGCTGGGTTGCTCAGAAATCCTTCCTCATATGTTTCATCTAGCTCACGGACGGTACATGTCATCAAACCTTTGAATCCTGCGGTCATGGCCTCGTATACTGTCCCTTCAAAATCCGCAAAACGGTTCGTAAAGCAAAGCCTCAAAGGTGGGCCTGCCACCACAGGTTGGGAGAGACGACCAGGTCTGAATCACAGTAATTATACGGGATGGTACTGACAAGAGTTTCCCTTTTAGTCAATGTCGGTTCACTGAGTGTACGAGGTGGTCCAGCCAAATGTTTCCGAAGGACTTAAATCGAACATATGTCTATCTATCTCTTATACACCTATATGTTTGGGCAGAGCAAACATACATTGAAGGACGTCCATACGCCTTATACCTCAGGGATCCCATGGACTCTTTGCAGTTCCCCCTACGCCCGCTGTAAGCAATAAGGAATTTCCGTCCGCATCAATGACGAAGCAATCCTCAAGACGGATTCCAATCTTCTCAAGCGTTAGTGAGCGTTTCATAAGCTATAGAAGCAATCCTACCTCGCCAGGGATATAGATTCCTGGCTCATTCGAAAAGGTGTTCCCGATGGAAAGCCTGATGTTGTTACCACCACGTAAGTACGGTGTTTCGTGCATTTGTAGTCCGATACCTGAGTAACCCGTCACTACCAACACGGGTGATTCTCACAGACCACATACCATGACCAAGTCGATGGGTAAACCACCTGCCCAAGCCCTTTCCATCAATGACTTTCCTTGCAGCGGCGTCAACGTCGCTCGCAAGTGCGCCTTCTTTGGCCGCTCTTGCTGCCGCGTGCTGAGCTGTTTGAACGAGGAACCACTTTTCGAGCGCCTCCGTGGGGATGTGAGACTCCCGTAACGCAAAGGTACGTGTCAGATCGGACCAGTAGCCGTGTAACGTCCCGCCAATGTCGAAGAGAATAAGGTCATTGGATGTCAGGATTCGGTCTGTTCCACTTCCGTGCGGTAGAGACGCATTTTCTGTGTTCGGAGACATATTAGAGCTTGATATGAATGGCCGTGATAAAATATTCACCCCCAAAGAGCACCAGACCGTCGCCATCTTTTAATCCAGCAGCTGCAAGTGCAGTGCGGATCATGACCCGTGCCTCAGACTCACGCATACCGATGTACATCCTGCTTCGGACTAGTCGGAGGGCTTGTAGTGTGACCTAAACGAAGGAACGTGTCATGTTCTCCCGATACTCGCTCGTGATATGACAACATACCTCGTTCGCACATCGGAGAATTAGAATCTCCTCCTTGGTCTTCTGTTCCCTAATTGCTGTAATCTCAGGGGGCATGTTGTGAATCTGATACCCGAGCTTGGCGACGGCGGTCCCAATCCCATCTACAACGAAGTAGCGGGCTGCTTCATCCACGAACACTCGCGTGGGCTTGTACACAGTGGGATGAGAGGGTGCAATGATGTCCGCTACCACTTCGTAAGGATTCGCATCCTCTGCCCACTCTGCGAAGACTACACCCTGTTGTGTATCTGGCGTCGGAATATGTAATAACGAGGCACGTGTAGCTTCAAAGCGTGGAGTGATGACCGTGACTTTGGCTTCTACTTCCGGTTTGTCAGAAGCGGACGCTTGCGTGACTTCTGGAGTGATCACGACTAAGAAAGGCCTTTCAGAGAGCCGCCAGTCAGAAAGCGAAATATTCGTGTAATACTGAGCATTCGGCCCAGGCTCTGCGATATACGCCGCTGCGCCCAAATGGTGCAGTTCCTGTGCAAGCTTGAGCTGTCGTTGCTGGAACTGGGAGGCGGCGATAGGTGGCACGTGCACACAATGTGTGGATAGAGTGGAAAAATAATTCTGAGGCCTTCTTTCAATGATCCTCGTATAAGAATCGAGGCGTCCGAATGTGTGGAGCCCAAGGACAACGACCGCTGCCAAGCAGAAGCGCTTTCCCCAAGAGCACTACAATATCAATGGTCACTAGTGGTCTCTTGTACAATTGGGCTTGCTCCAGCATAGGGGAGTACGGCTTACCCCTCTTCTGGGTCTTTGCTGGGTTGCTGGTGGGACGCCTCCAGGTAGATGGCTTGCTTTTTCCATATCTAACCACGCATTTATGAGAACCGATCGGGTGCCGATCCTCTGCTCATATCTCAAGCCACCCAATTATATATTGACTCACATTCGTTTCCTAGTGTTGGAGGAGCACGACCAACCTAAAGCAGGCAGAGAGCGGGGGAAACAACCATAGGATATGCAATGGGGCAAACACGTCGCGCAATAACAATAACACGTGTGCTGAGTCATCATGCCCGATCAACACTTAGAGACAAACCCACCCATGCTACCTTGTTCCCTTGGGTACTAATCAACGTTAGGAGTCAGGAGTCCTGCATATCGAGCAATTGGGTCCTATGCACAGCACCACTCGCCTCTCTGATACTCTTCCCAGGGTTTCGTCTGTCGCATCATCGTCCCTAACCAGATATTAGCCTGTTACATTCGCGAGATATTCGCCTCGACCAATAGTTGAGTACACGCTGTAACCGCTTGTGCATTCTGGTGTTGCCTACAGGTTAGTAAGACAACAAAAAAGAACCACAGTCACCATACACAGAGTCTAAGCACAATCTTCCTCCCCTCAGAGCTTCCAATCCGCAAAGAAGACAGTAACCTCATACTCCGCGCCATTATTGGCCGATTTGGCACCAAACCTGACCTCGTGCGATCCACTTTGTCCAAACTCCATCAACCCAGTCGCAATCCACCAGCCATTATTCCATCTATTTGACTCGACCTTATAGCCAACCACGCGACGGTGCTCCGTCGACTCGATGATGGCGGCCTGGTTATCAGCGAAATGGAACTTGGTCGAGGTGACAGGTGGATCGTTGTCATTGAACAGTCCGCTGGTGATTCCGTATGACCAGAACTTTGGTCCACCACCTGGATCGTCTGCACCGACCCAGACATCCCTAAGACGCGCTATCAGCAAAGTAAGCGGAGGCGAAGGAGGGACGTACATGTTCGTATACATTGTTCTTGCAATCTCCCAGAATGCTAAGACCTTGGAATTTGTCAACTGTTCTCGCAGGTCGTGCAATTTGTTCTGCAAGTCGTGCATCTTGCGCTCCAATGCAGCGTTTTCCTGTTCGAGGTGCACCGCTCGCGCGCGTACATCCTCATACATGTCTTTGTAGAACGCCACCTGTTCTTGCAGGCCGTGTAATTTGGTCTGCAAGCCCTGTATTTCGCCCTCCAGCGCTGTGTTTTCCTGGTCAAGATGCGCTGCTCGCACACATATATCCTCATACATGTCTTTGTAGCGCGTCACGTTTTTTTCCAAAGCCAAATTGTGCGTAGAGAGGTGCTGGATACGTGCCGTAGCGACTTGGTAGAGGGATTTGTAGTCCACTGCGTCTGATGAACCAGGAATTATAAAGTAGAACAGTGGGCAAAGAAGGAAACTGATGCAAAGGATGACTAGTAAAGAGGAGCAGCTGGCTTCGGGTCGAGCGTCGTGTTTCGGCTGAGAGAGTAATGGGTGGCGTTCATCGACATCTGCAATGCTTGTAATGCATCCTGCGACAACTCTCTTTGACTTGTAATGCTTATATCTTGGAGGTGCCCTACGGCAGGCGGGCGCTTCACCCCCTGAAGGGTAACTTGGAGCCTTTACTCCAGCTGGGCCGCTGTTGTGCTGCCCAGATGTCGGCATCGTCGTCAGTTTCGTTCTGTGAAAGTAGGTCGGAATGGTGGGAGGTCAACCAGTAGTGCAGGCTCTCAAGGCGCGCACCAGAGTGCAAACTGATCAGGCTCCTGCACAGCCAACTGATTGCTCCGCGACCACCCTAGCATCAAGGGAGAAAACTGGTTTTTGACCTGATTCGTTGATTCTTCGACCCTAGCCCGCGATTTTAACCCAACGAAGCCAGCAGAAGCACAATTACCGAACAACTTTCAGTAAATGCACCATGCTATGTTCTATAGTTTCAGTTATTCTACTAGTACTTCATATACAGTCACTCCCTCTATCGCCTTCAGTTATTTGGTCACACCTTGGTCAATTTGTTTGGGCGTTCCTTTAACTTGTACCCAGTCCCACCCTCGCTTTACACATTTCTTAGCCTCAGTCATCTCACTATATACAGGGGTTCGATTTTACTCGGAATTTTAAGCGTTAAGTGACCTGACAAGTTCGGATGCTTCACACCTCCAGCGAGTTATTGTGTTTTCGAACCGATAGTGGAGTGGTTCTGTATGAGAGGGGCCTTACGACGACTATGGAGTCGACGCGAAGCCTAGTTAGTGGGATTAGTAAAGGGGAGAAAGTAAGGCTTTGGAGTATAGATATAACAGTCGTAATCCTGGGCACTTCGTTTCGTCAACATGTTATGGAAAACCCCCAATTTCTCTGTGTTGTTATGTTGTTAACATCGTACAACAAACCGAGGTGCGAGTTCAAGTGTTGTCGGCTTCAGACCACGCCGCGCAATTTCGGGGGGTAGATATAATCCCCTCTGGTATGAGCTCAGGTCAGGCGCAACGAGTAGAGACAAAGATTGCTATGAATAAATTGTTTGTTTCGACTAGCACTTATTTTGGTGTACAACAAGCTACAATGAATGAAGATC
>Ga0307515_10012197_pt1 | contig 16201 bp, 5 predicted proteins | sample 17_EM_MG_FD_194513 | JGI IMG/M metagenome (GOLD analysis project Ga0307515, IMG submission 194513) | Populus trichocarpa ectomycorrhiza microbial communities from riparian zone in the Pacific Northwest, United States - 17_EM | ecosystem: Host-associated > Plants > Roots > Unclassified | place...
TAAGCCGCATAAGTGCATTTATGCGTGCGCATACAAATTTAGGTAGGGAGAGGTGGGTGCAGGCATCTCGCCAACTTTTTTGTCCACAGCGTGCGCAAGAAAGTTTTGATGTTCTTGACTGCGTGCACGGGCCACATTTTATAGGACGCCATCGGTGCAAGGGATACCCGGTACTTTGTTCGAATGCTGATGACTCGCAATGGGTCGATGTATTAACGAGAACAAAGCCAGCCGCGGCGGCCCTCAACAGTTAGAGGCTGGGAGGGAATAGGTAAGGCAAATGCGAGGTAATGTTTTGGGTATGGGCGCGCGACGGTCGCGCACTGATGCGGATGCAAATAACTTAAATTCACGTGATATTCTAACTTGATCAGGAAGGAACTAAACTCAATCAGTGGGGGGTGTCCGCGTATCAATTGGGGGGTGTCAATTTACCGCTGGCCTTAATTAATCCTGTATTGCTTCTTTCGTATAACTAGTTTTAGGCTCAACTATAATGCCATGCTTTAACGCCAAGTAATTTCGGAAGTTAGAAGTTAACTATACAGCGTACGACTCTGTGCAGTATTTACAATAGAATAAAAAATGGGCTTTTTTATTTCGTACGGGCTTATTACTGCCTAGTAGACGGGTATGCTCCTATATTAAAAGAGCTGAGCGACCTCTTGTATTTTTTAATTTAGAGGTATTAATAGAGTCGAGAGCTTCTGATTCCACTTCTAAAGCCATATTTTGTATGATAATAAAGAAGAAAAAGGCGACGAAAATTTATTTGGGGTATGCCAAGACTTATCGCGATAAGATTTATCCAAAACCACCCTGGGCATAAACATTCGTTGGTTGGGCACGATGGCTTCGCCTTCATTCACAGCCCGCAGGAATCACTCCACGAGTCAGAACTTTCACCGCTTAAAGCCAGCTTCACCTTTTTAAAAGCCGCGATCTGAACGTGACTTAGCTGTTCACAATAGCACCCATACTCAACTCCAGTCCACTCTTCGAAACAAGCAAAATGCCCACTTCAAAAGACGCGCATCATTTCGAAACTACAGAACAAGTATCCGCGGGAATGGACTCCGTTTTTCGACCACTCTTGGTAGTTCGGGGGCATATTGATTAAGATTTTCGTATTGACACTAATCAATATATATTGATAACAACACTGGTTCGACTTGTCCTGTGGCGACATTCCATATCGCACTGTGGTGTCGCTAGATCCCGACGCCAGCTTGCTGCCATCCGGTGAGAAGACCATGCTCCAGACCGAATCCAGATGGCCCTCGAGCGTCTGCTTTGTCCTGCGGCGACATTCCATACCCGCACTGAAGTGTCGCTAGGTCCCGACGCCAGCCCAGGTTCGGCCACACAGATCCTCTGGACAAGCCTCGCATAGATCGGGTCGTAGATGGCTTGAAGAACTGCTGCCTTGCACACGGATCCACGGACCATTCGGACCCTTCCAACAGAGAACCCGGGAACCGGATTGATGGTCGTCATTACTGCTAAGATATTCAAATAACTAACGTATCTTAATGTTTATTTGCGGACCTGCGTCTGTCAGATAATCTGTATTCTCTATGAGGCGTGGGACACGTGCGCTGTAAAATCTTTTCTTCTTAGCTCAAAGCCCCAAGGGCCCTGACACGGACATCGGGAGACACAGATCACCCTTCATCAATAGCTTTACATGCTTTATCTGACAACGTCCATCATTTCACTATCCATCATCCCATGAATATAGCACTCACCAACAAGCTATATGCGGGTAGATTTTCTGTCTCTTCTTTGTTGGACTTGACACCGCAGTCAGCTTCGCGTTTGTCCCTCTCAACTGAGCGGAGAAGAAAAGGCATGTCGGCTTCAAGGATTATGCATAAAATATCCCCTTCCTTTGTCGCCGGAGGTACCAAGCCCATGTATCCTTTGTTTGTAAGACGGAACCTGCGATTCGATATGGCGTAGCCAGAGAGTTGACGAAACACGGGGACACTCCCGAGCTTATTTTTCCAAGAGTCATTGAACGTGACACCGGCCATGTCGAAGATTCTCCTAGCGACTTGATCATCTGTCTCCTCCAATGACTCATTCTGAAGCAGATACTCATTTCCTGTCAGGAATAGGCGGTACAGGTCATTGTAGTCTTCTGGAGCTGGACGTTGCTGGCGTGTTCGGTCTCCCATGTATGCACGCCAGAAAGCTCCCTTGCGCGATTGCTCACCTCCTCGAACAGGATAAGGAGCTACGGCATCTCTTGCGATGTTAAATGCCTCTCTATGCCAAGTAACTGTGAATTATGTCCCCTCTCTGTCGGTGCAAAATCCGTTCTTACCGAATGGAGGTCTGTAGATGCCGCCTAATGTTTTTATCGTGTCTTGGAGGACAATGCTTGCGATGAGAGATTCTCGGTGACCCTCTCGCATGAGACTCTGGCTTTGTCCCGACGCTGAATAGTCATAATTTGGGGATGGAAGAGACTGCCCACCGACATTTATGACGATCTTGGATAGCCTGGTTCCATAGTATGACCTGGTCCAGTTCGGAACCCAAGACGGCAGTGATAGAAGGCTCTGTTCCTGGTGTGTGGACACTACATGTTCGCTCACGTCACCATAGTCCCAGCTAACGCTAGCCTCAAACAAAACCTCACACAATTCGTTGCGGTCGAGAAAGTATCGAGCTGCGTCGATCATGACTTCCTGAGCAGGTTTATTGTAGTTGATCGTCAAGGTTAGATGGAGATAGGCGTCCGTCAGTCCTTGAAGAGCGAAGATCTTGTCTCTCGGATTGGACGCCTTAAACTTATGACAAGCTCGGAGAAGCTCGTGCAAATCGATTTTCTGGTTCCACCGAATATCATTCTTGTAAGTATTAAAGGCTATTAGATGTCCGAGTTCATGAGGCTTTTGACGCCACTGTCCTGGTCTTCCCTGGCAGGGTTGCAAGTCAGTTAACGAGATTTTAATATTGAATTGAATCGATTGAATCTTGGCACTCAATTTAACCGATTGAGGGCTTACTGGCTTTTTAATTTAATCGATTTGGAAGTTCTAATTAAATTAAATCGGTTGACAAATATTAAATCTTTTGATATTATAGAAATATTAATTGACCCGAGGTACGAGTGGTCTATATATTCGGGTTTGGCGGTCTTGGATTTCAAACTCCCGCCAAGCTAGCTTCTGATTGGTTAGAAAGCCAGCTTCTCATTGGTTAGGAAAAAAACGCGGGCGGTATCTACCTGCAGAATACACGTAACGAACACCAAAATATTTAAGATCTCACTATTAACAGATCAACCTTTTTGTTGACATCTCTATTAATACTACTATACGCATCTTAACTATAGTAGAACCTGCTTTAATTAAGTGTAGTAAGTGCTGTTTAATACAACCCCGTATTAATTTTATTAAAAATGGCCCATCTACTAAGCTTTTAAAGTAATGTCAATCATATCAGTTAAAGGCGCGTTTTCCCTATATATTACTTCTACTTTTACTTACTTTTCTAGGACTCTAAATATAATTCAAATAGGTAGAAAGCAGAGCTTAGTTCTACTAAGACTCGTCCTACAAAGCGCTAGCGAAATACTTTACCTAAAACTAATACTAAGGACGTCTTCTTACCTCGCGGCCAGAATAGTTAAGATACCCCTAAAATAGCTTAACGGCGGAAGATAATTAGGGCAATATAACGGGAGCACCGCATTCTTAATCGGCGGGGTAAAGCTTATTTACCTACTCCTCCACTATATACTATAGATAAAGCTCTATATAGTAAAAGAGGCACTCTAAATAACCTAAATGCGTCCTTGCTGGAACTAGCTTATATGCCTACTCTACCGCCAATACCTACCCTACCGCTAATACTACCTTCCTTATAGTAAGCTCTCTTGCGGCAAGCTCCCTCTCTACAGGCTCCCTCCTGGTAAGCTCCCTCTCAGAAAGCTCTAACTACGGCCACTCTATAGCCAATACCACCTTCCTTACGGCAGGCTCCTTCTCTGCAGGCTCCCTCTTAGTAAGCTCCCTCTTGGCAAGCTCTAACTATAGCTATACCACTACCTATTTCGGCTATTAATTAGGAGCAAATTAAGAAGTTTAGGAGTATACTATAGGCTGAATATATAGAGACGTGCAGTTATTATAAGGAGCGGTGGTTCTAAATAGGCCTAGCTATGGAGGGTAACAATATAGGTATATATAAAGCCTGCATTAAGGACGCCAATAGCCTTAAAGATCTAACCCTTTTTCCCCTATTTAGTAAAAGCAACGGGCTTAATCTGGGGCCTATTCCTGGCTTCCTACCTATACTTACCGCGGTAGAGGAGCTTCTAATTACGCGCGTATACGTTTATCTGCAAGTTATGTGTATACGCGGCTAGTAACATCGCTATACTAGCTACGTTTACTACTTTAGCCAGAATATACTAAAGACTTAAAGGTAGCTACTACGGCTACCTACTAAACTTAATATACTGGTCGTAAGGCCTATAGTAGTAGAGGGTGGCGAATACCTAAGTCGGCGGTTTACTAAGCGGTATACTATAAGGCGCTCTACTATAGTATAGTGGCTTTACTTTCTAAAGGTTAATCATCCTAATTATCGCGACGTTAAAATATATAGTACTTAGCTTACTAGCTTACCCAAAAATAGCTCTATATTAGATTAGCTACCTTATATTAATAAATTAGAGTCTAATTCTAGTAGCCTAACGGCTTACCCTACTACTCCTATATAACGTCCTTCTACTATTAATCTTCTGCCTACTAAGCTTAGCAATAATATACTAGATACTTTAGTTCCTAATCTAGTGCCTAACCTTAATAAATTAGAGCTTTTAGGTAATAAGGTTTAATACTAATAAAATATATAAGCGGGCCTAAAGGTTCCTACTATATAATAGACACCTCTCTCTAAGTAATTAGCTAGTTTTATTATACGCGGCGCCTTTTCTACTCTATTTCCTTATAGTAAAGCCAATTTTAATATGCTACGAAGCCGTACGGTTACCCTAGCTGCGTACGCCAAGTATATACTTAAGTATTAGGACGGTCGGTTTAGCCGCCACCCCTTATTTCACTACTACGTGTTTAATTAAATTATAAGAGAGCAAGCCCTTAACACTACCCGCTTCCTTTATAGCCGATTAAATAAGAATAGTCTATTTTTAGATAAGCTTAGTAATCTTATAAATAGTAATAGGGGTAGCTAGTTACTAAATAAGATTATACAGTATATACGGAACCTTAAGGGCACTAGACTTTACTAGAGGTAGAAGAGAAATAAGCTTACGGCTTATACTAAGAATATTAAGAGCGGGTCTCTATTCTTTATACTTAGCGCTACTAATCTATATTAGTATAATCTACACTATTATATACCTCTATTTAATAAGTATAAGGCTACTAATAAGGCTTAGCGCTACTAGATTACTTCTTAAAAATTTAATAATAATCCGCATATTACTGCTTACTAGCTATATCACCGCTTTAATCTATTTAGAAAGCACATACTTATAGGCCAATTTAATAGCACTAACTTTTAGTCTTAATATAAGTAGTAGGTATAAGGTAGCGGCTGTATATATAGCTTCTTATAGAGTTTAACAGCCCTAAGGCTAGATCCGTTAGCTAGTAACTTAAGGGCGGCTTTTACTAAGTACTAGGCTACTTTTATGTCCGCAATTAATTCTAATTAATTTAGGCCTTCTAATCTCTAATATCCTTCTACTCTTAGCTATAAAGAATAGCTTAATACTAGTAATCTTCTTACTGCCTACCTTAATCGATTTTAACGGCACCGTAATTACACCAAATCTTATTACTTAAGATTAAAGAAAGGCTCTACTAGAGCAAAGGAGTGCCGCTTCTATTTTCTACGCTCTCTCTATAATAAGGCCGCTGTATTAAAGAATTAAAATCCATATTACTAGATATTCTATCTATAGTGTAACAATAAGCTTCTTAATAGTTATAATACAGTTATAATATTAGCGTGGATAGCAAATATTAATACGTTACCCGCTATAAGCATATTAGTAATAGTTAATTATATAGGCAAATATTATAGCAAGAAAGAGAAGAAGTTAACTTTATACTAGGAGTTACTCTAATTAGTACAATTGCACGCTAATAGCCTTTATGCCTTTAGTTTGGTCGTAGCTAGGTTTATAAATAAACTTATTACTAAACGCGATTAGTTAGCGTAGGAGGTATACTATTTACTTCTTAATATTCCCCTTTATAAAGGCTTTAGAAATATAGTAACTTTAGACTACTACTAGAAGGATGATTAAAGCGCTATATATAAGCTTAATAATAGGCAACTAAGAGAGTGCGGACTGTCTAACTATAAGAAATATAAGCGCCGCCTAAATAGGGTAGAGGATATTACTTTCCTTAATTTTTTACTCTATTTTAATTACTCTACTTATAAGCGTTAGTTAAGAGTAAGGCCTTAAGTTATATTGTACTTTCCGCAATATAACGGCGATCGTTTCTATCTATAGTATCCTAAGTTCTACTATGTAAAGCTTATTCTTTATTACCCGTAGAGGGAGTATAAGGAAGTAGCTACTTATACTAATAGATTTAGGGCCCCTAATTATGTGGCTTCCTATTAGGCTTATATTAATTTTTATTAGTATTTACCCGACTACTTCTATAATTGGAAACTAGAGGAAGGCCGCGAGACTACTAATAATATTAATAAGTTTAAGGGCAGTTTTATAGACAACTTAGAGCTATACTAGTTCTTTAAGGCCCTATATACCCGCGTTTAAAATACTAACAGAGTTAAAATTAAGGATCCTAACAGGCTTAGTAATAGGGAGCTTAATTATAACTACGACTAGAGTATGCATTAGGGTACGTACCCGTAGCTTAATAAGAGGACTTATTAGTAGGAAGCATGGCTACAGCTTCTACTATAGAGCCGCCTATCCTAAACAGTAACTCCGTCCTCCTTATAACCAGGTTAGCGTTATATCTATAATATTATAGTTAATTACTATAGGCGGATCTAAGTAGGCCTTAGCCCCCCCCTATTACGGATTAATATTAATAGAGAGGCAGGAACCGGTAAATTATATCTTATTACTGTTCTTTCTACTACACTCTATAATATAGCAAGGGCTAATAGCAAGCTATTACTATTAGCTTAAGCCGCCCCTACTAGGGTAGCTGCCTTTAGTATTAACAGTAGAACTATATACAATCTATTAAGGTTACTAGTAAACCGTCTATTTAACAAATTGCCTACTACTAGTCTTATACCTCTATGGCAATCTTTTAAGGATATTTACTATTTTATTCTTAACGAGAAATCTATAATTAGGCAAGTATATCTAGCCTAGATTAATTACTACCTCTATTAGATCTACCCTACGCGTAACAACAACTACTTTAAAGGCTTAAACATCTTGCTAGTAGGTAATTTCCATTAGCTTCCCCCTATAGGTTAGGCGGCCTTATACAGCAATCTACCCGCTAGGCTGTTAGAGCTTACTAGCTATAAAAAGGGAGCCTATAAGGCGATTAACTAAACAGCTGTTTTAAATTAAGTTATATAGCAGGGCGGTAATAACGCTAAGAGCTTTATATTTAGGACAGCCCTTATAAAGCTACGTAGTAATTCTATAAGTAATTCGACCTAAAAGCTTTTTTTAACTAGGTATAAGTAGGGCCTATCTACTAATAAGGTTGCAAGCTTTAATAACGTAATTTGGCTATATAGCACGCGCGCTGCTATAGGTAAGTATAACGTTATTTAGCTTCGCGACCTTTTACAGCCAGTAGTAGTTATTAAGTCAGTTAACACTAGTATAGGTACGCGGAAAGTTACTCCTAATTAGTGCGATACTATAGAGAATCTAGCCCTATATATTGGCGCGAAAGTAATACTAATATAGAATATCTGGGTTAAACTAGGCTTAGTAAACAGTACTACTAGTATAGTTAAAGATGTTATATAGAAGGGACACGCGGATATTAAAAAGGATTAGCCTTAGTTACTACTAATTATAGTAAATAGGTACAACGGACCTACCCTATTTACTCGGCAGGATAGTAAGAAAGTCGTCTTTATATTTTCCGTACTTTGTAAGTAAAAGGGTATAAAAGGCTCTTACGGCGTCAATTTCTAATTACTTTAGCTTTTGCTCTTACCGTATATAAAAGCTAGGGCCTAATACTTAACTAGGTAGTTCTAGATATTAAGGAAAAGAATAAGACAGCTGGGCTAACCTATATAGCAATCTTATAAGTTAAGAAGCTTTTAGGGCTTATATTTAAATGTAGGTTTAATATAGAACAATTTTAGTTATCTATAAATAAGATTAAAGAGGCATAATAAGAAGATTTTGTATAAAGGTAGTAGCAACTACTTATAAACGACTTTTTCTAAATAGGAAATTATATACTAGCTTGGAGGTAAGCGAAGAATACAGCATTTGTTTTAGTTTCCTAATTTTTAAACAGCTTAACCGCGAAATCCAATTTTCTAAATTTTAACCCCCTTATCCGTCCTACCTTCTTACCGCTTCTAGAGCTGTTAGATATATATATAATAGTATATAGGGAGAATTGGCAGTACTGCCGGATCAATATTACTGCTATCTATAGCGTTAATTAATTTTTGGAATTTTAGAATTTTTTTAAAGGGCGGAAATGTCGCTTATATAAGAAGTTACGTGACCTCTAAGAATACTTGGGACTATATATTAGCAGCTACGACTTCTCTACACTATAGTTAAGATTTTATATATACTGCACCTGGAGCTACTTGTAATAACTATTACCTATAAATCTGCCGATTTATAAATTAAAAATTAGACGTGGTTAGAGCTATTAGTAGGGGTTATTAATCGCGCTCCCTGTAATAAAATTTTGGATTTTGGTGATCCAAACTGACGAATTAAATTAAAAGTTTGGAATATCTAAATAAGGTTTTACTAAGACGCTAGCTGAACCCTAACCTAGACCCTTCCTAACCTATTAAATTTTAAAAATAATAACCTTTACTGAATTAAAAATTAACCTTATCCTTAATAAGCTATCTAATTAAATTTAATGGTTTTTTATTATCTAAGACATAGCTAAAACTAACGAGGTATAGTAGTATATCGACCTATCTAAGAAGAAAGACGATCTTCTAAAGCTAGAACTACTAAGTTGGCCTATACTAAGGGATATACTACCTACGGCTATATTAATAGCAAAGCTAGACCTAAACTAGCTTACTACCTATAATTAGCTCTACGCCAAATATAAGAACGATTTACGCGTATACTAGAAGCAAAAATAGGCTATAAATGATATTAACAACTACATCGTTCGCACTATATCGGTAGCCTACCTTTTACTTATTAACAGCCTTAGTAGTCGATTATATTAAATATTTAAGGCGTCTCTACCACTGCAGTAGCCACTGCAGTGACAGAGATACCCTGTATTTTGGTAAGCAATTAAGCCTATCTTATACGAGAATCTTATACTATTAGTACTTACCAAATTACGTACTTATAGGGCCTCCTCCTATCTATAAATACTCCCTCCTCTATACCTTCCTCTCTTCTTCTTTTTTCTTCCTTATAAGAGCTAGAGGCGCTCTAATACCCCTTCCTAGTCTTTACTAAGGGATCTATTGGTTAATATAGCGATATAGATAGCATCGGATAAGGAGACGGGTAAGAAAGGAGATAGAAAGAACGGAGGAACCTCTGGTAGGTGTTAGTTAAGCAATATTAATAGCGGTTTTTATTACCTAAAAATTGCGTTATATGATGATATTTAGGAACGCAAATATATACCCCCGTCCCATACTTATACCACTACTAAATATTCTAGATTTTATACTTAGAGCTACTTATAATAGGTATTCCTAGGAGATTTGCCGGTTTAAAGCTCTATAATTAAACGTTATTAATATTTTATATAGGGGTTATCGATTAAGCTCCCGGGACACAATTTTTAAAGTTTAATACTATACTAATATTACGACCTTCTTACAGTGGCCAAGCCACCCCCAATCTCCTCCCCCTCCTTCCCCCTCCCATTACTTGGCGCTGAGCTATTACGTCGTTGCCGAGCTATCGCGTTGTTGTATGTCTGAACTAGGTGGGCAATAACATAGTTACTCGATTATATTAGTCGTCTCTATATACAGTTATATCTTTTCCTACACACGTATTTAATTAAGTTGGGGTAATAGACTTACTTTAATTCCAGCTATACGGCGATTTAGTTATTAGGCATTAAAAATATTTAATATATAAAGCTTTAAATTAGAATTATAATCTACTATATTAGATCCTACATAAAGGGCTTTATATTAAAGCTCTATAGTCTAAATATATACTAGATTCGTGACTAATATAATCCTTAAGCCCAGCTTAAGTAGGGCGCCTCGGTCACTGTAGTAGATCCTTACCTAGTAGTGACTAAGGCGCCTTAATCTTACTACTACTTCTAAATTAAGCAAAAGCTCTATATAGGGGGGTCCTAGGGGGTCTCCCCCTAGAAAACCTTATCTCTTATATATATTAATTAAAGTCTATATAATAAAGCTCTAAAATTAATTGGCTTATTACTTATAAACTTAAATTAAAATTTACGTTAGGGGATTAACGTTCTACATGTTACACGTACCTTTTTATTAATATCTTTGTTAATATCTCTATTAATACTACTATATATGCCGTAAATATGGCAAACCTTACTGTAATTAAGTGTAGCAAGTGCTGTATCTATAAGCCCCGCCTTAACTTTGTTAAAAATGGCCCTTTAAAGAAGCTTTTAAAGCTGTGCCAGTTATATCAATTAAAGGCGCGTATTCCCTATATATTACTTCTACTTCTACTTACTTTTCTAGGCCTTTAAATATGATTTAAATAAGTGGAGAGCTCTTGTAGAGTTAGGTTCTACTACTAATAATCGTCCTGTAAGGCGCTAGCGAACTGCTCTACCTAAAAATAATACTAAGAACGCCTTCCTACCTCGCGGCCAGAATAGCTAAGATACCCCTAAAATAGCTTAACGGCGGAAGATAATTAGGGTAATATAACGGGAGCACCGCATTTTTAATTAGTGGGGTAAAGCTTACTTACCTACTCCTCCGCTATATACTATAGATAAAGCTCTATATAGTAGAAGAGGCGCTCTAGATAGCCTAAATACGTCCTTACTAAAACTAGCTCCTATACCTACTCTACCACTAATACCTACTCCTACTCCGACTACGGCTATACCCCTACCCATTTCGGCTATTAATTGGGAGCGAATTAAGAAGTTTAGAAGTATACTATAGGCTAAATATATAGAGACGTGCAGTTATTGTAAGGAGCGGTAGTTCTAAATAGGCCTAGCTGCGAAGGGTAACAATATAGGTGTATATAAAGCCTGCATTAAGGATGCCGATAGCCTTAATAATCTAACCCTTTTTCCCCTATTTGGTGAAAGTAACGGGCTTAATCTAGGGCCTGTTCCTAGCTTCTTACCTATACTTACTGCAGTGGAGGAGCTTCTAATTGCGCGCGTATACGTTTATCTATAAGTCGTGCGTATACGCGGCCAGCAATATCGCTATACTGGCTACGTTTGCTGCTTTGGCTAGAACACACTAAAGACTTAAAGGTAGCTACTATGGCTACCTTTTAAACTTAATATACTAGTTATAAGGCCTATAGTAGTAGAGGGTAGCGAATACCTAAGTTAGTGGTTTACTAAGCGGTATACTATAAGGCGCTTTATTATAGTATAATGACTTTACTTTCTAAAGGCCAATTATCCTAATTATTATAACGTTAAAATATATAGCACCTAGCTTACTAGCTTACCCGAAAATAGCTCTATATTAGATTAGCTACCTTATATTAATAAGTTAAAGTCTAATTCTAGTGGCCCGACAGCTTACCCTACTACTCCTATATAGCGTCCTCCTACTATTAATCCTCTATTTGCCGAGCTTAGTAGTAATATACTAGATAACGAATTTAATAATAATATACTAGATATTTTAGTTCCTAATCTAGTACCTAACCTTAATAAATTAGAGCTTTTAGGTCGTAAGGTTTAAAACTAATAAGACCTATAAGCGGGCCTAGAGGTTCTTACTATGCGATAAATACCTCTCTTTAAGCGATTAGCTAGCTTTATTATGCGCGGCGCCTTTCCTACTCTATTTCCTTATAGTAAAGCCGATTTTAATATGCCATAAAGCCGTACGGTTACCCTGGCTATGTACGCTAAGCATATACTTAAGTATTAGGACAGTTGGTTTGGCCGCTACCCCTTATTTTACTACTATGTGTTTAATCGGATTATAAGAGAGTAAGCCCTTAACGCTACCCGCTTCCTTTGCAGTTAATTAAATTAAAATAGTCTATTTTTAGATAAGCTCGGTAATCTTATAAATAGTAGTAGGGGTGACTAGATTTTAAATAAGATTATTATTACGGACGCTTTAAGTACAATGTTATAACTACTAGGAGAGGAGTCGGAAGAAGCTAGTTGGTTAATATAGGCACGGTCTAGGATGGAACTAGTAGAACCATATAACGAGGAATAGTAGTACGAGTTACGTAAGGTGGTCTGTCTAATCTATAAGATCTATGGGATCTATAACAGAGTAGATAGAGTATACGTATATTATATACAAGAAGGATTTTATAGGAGCACGGTTGTGTATTTAAGGACCCTTAATCCCTACTTAGATAGTTCCTTCCTTATAGTAATTCTCAGAATATAATTAGAGTTAATCTATTAAGCAACTACTCTACTAGTTATTATTACGTTATTAACTTACTTACAATACCTACACACCTAGCCTATTAATAGGACCCACCGTAGTACTTGCTATAAGGTTCCGTTATACAATTACTACCTAGTTACGGTTTTAATAAGTTAAATAACATGCCACTAAAAGCAGCCACTATAACGCCATTAACGGCGGCAACTACTTTGAGATTAGGAAACGACATTAGTATAGCAGATACTAACTTATAACAACTTATAACCGTAAGACAGTTATAAGAGATAGTTAACTAGTTAACGGAAAATAATACGATACTTAAAAATAGGATTAACGGAATAGGCGTAGTAAAGATTAAGCTACTATCGATTAAAAGATTTTTAGGAGAAAGATTAAAGTTTAAAGGATTCTTTACGTAGATGTACTTTAAGGTCTCGCAAGAAGGAGTAAAGCTGCTAATACCTATAGATTAAGTAGCATATATAGGATTGTTCTTATTAAAAAGAGCACTTAAATAGTTTAAGCCTTACCTTATAGAGATATAAGTAAATGAAATAACAACTATAAACTAAGAAGTACGGTTTATATTCTTAAGCTAGAGTAGATTTATAGAGTGTTGGGAATATAGGCAAGTTGCCGTTACGTGTCGCTGCGGCACTAGCGTGGCGAGGAGCCCTAAGCTCCTCGCCCTTCCTTAAGTAAGAGGAAGATAGAACAACAATTATTATACTACCTATAACTTATAGATACGTAATATTACCTTATAAAACCAACACTAATTAGTAGTTAACTTCACTATTATACTATAGAACAGCTAGGTATTCTACTAAGAAGAGATAAGCTACTATACTAGTGCTACTCGTACTAGAGGAAGCTGTCTTTTAAGGTTAGAACTGGTCCTAAACCTTAAATAGAACTCTTCCATAAATCTAAGGATCTAAAAGGCTAGAACTGGTCCTAAGCCTTTTTTAGATTATAGATTCTTGCGTCTATTACGTAGAACAACACGCTTTATAAGTCCTTGTAATTTAAGGCTAGAACTAGTCCTAAGCCCTATAATTATAGATTCTTATCACAAACGCGTACTAAATAATAATTCCTATACTAATAATATATCCCTTCCTCTAAAAATATAGCTACTCTAAATAACTAGAAAGACTCCTTACCACTAGGGGTAGCTAAGCACGCGAAACTTATCGATAAAGATTAGGACGAATTCGCCTTTAATATAATAACTTATACCGTAAAACGGGTTAACGGCTTTCTCCTACACTATATTATATTCTACCAAAATAGATACTACGCCGATTTATAACTATAGGAGTATTTTAGGGAGGATTTTATAGGATAGACTGCTGATACCTAGGCACTTAGCAACGTTAATATTATTTAGGATTTTCGAGACTTCCTTTATAGAAATGGGGTATATATTACTAAGAACGGTAACCCAATTACTAGTAATATTTAGGCCGTTATTATTAGTATAGAAGAACCAGTATAGACGGAAGCTGAGATTATATATTAACTATAAAAACCTAAAACTAACCTATATTCTTTAAAAGGCAACTTTAATTTATATTAAAACCCCTAGAACGCTAATCCCCTACCTAGAGGTACTCTCCCACTAGGAGGTGCCTTCCTACCTAGAGGTGCTTTTTCTCTACCTCCTCCGCTACCTCTAACTCCTCTATCCTAGCTAACTAGCGAGCCTCTACTATAAGAAGTCACGAACCTAATAAAGGTATATTTAGACGAAGAGAAGAAGTTTAGAGGAGAACTGTATAATATACTTAGAATAAAACTATAGGTCTTTTATAACTGTTGCAATAAAGTTAGAATTTAAGGCCACTAGTACTATTACGCTTTCTCTATTATATTAAAGGGACGGATAGCGACATTTTATTATAACTATATTGCGGGTAGAAACTATAGCTTTAATATAATACTTTAGCTTACTAAAGCCCACTTTAAGACTAATAAAAATTGCTAGCTTTATATATCTAAATAGCAAAAGACTATATTTTAAAGAGTTATTGCTTCTAACTTAATAAAGACTCATTTAGAGTGCCTTTAACTACTCTTTAATAAACTCTAGAAAATCTAATATAGCCTTACTAAAACTTACTAAAATAAGAACAGCCTAAGGGACTAGGTTATCTTAGCCTGCTATAGCGTTCCTAAGTGCAATCTAGCGCTATATAAACCTATAGATATGTTTAAAGGAGTATATACTAAGCTACGCTCCGCTATAGGTACTATAATGCGAATATAAGAATCTTAATAGTTCTATACCGAAAACTCTACCCAACTAAGTATTCCTAACTAATATAATTATAACTGGACTAACCAAATATATGGTGGCCGTGGTAGGGAATATAGTAAAAGGTATAATTAACGTTAACTATAAGGCAATTATAGAGGTCCTTATAGAGGTTTATTCCGAAGTAATTGCTAAAAGAAGTGCTATATTTATAAGAAACCAGATTACTAGTTAACTAGGCATTCTCTTAATAAATAAAAGGAGGTATATAATAAGTTTCGCCAAAGTATAAGAAATGTTAGAAATTATAAGATTACTATAGCCTACTTCTAAAGCTTTCTGGTTTAATATAAAGGCGTAAAAGATCTTAAGGGTAAGGTTAATAAGGCCGAATAGCTCCTTATAGATATAGAAATTAAGGACTACTTACCTAACCAATACTTTACTAAGTATAGTAAGGTAAATGGCATATAAACCGTTGCTATCCTTAATAACTAATCTACGCTCCACTCTATTATAAAGTTAGATATCTTTAATGAGCTAAAGGAGAGCTTTACGTTCTCCTTTAATAACAGATACTTAGTAAACGTCTTTTATAGTATTATGCCAGACACTAAAGCCGTAGGAGTATCTATAGTAGGAGAACCTTAAGTTTAAGCCCTTTAGTAGCTTAATAGCTCTGTTTAGATTAACTATTTAATAGCAGGCCAATATACGATTTGTTTTAGTAAAGGTACTATAATCTCTCTCGGCACAATTAGGGTCTAAACCCCCTTAGGATATATTACTTTCCACATTATTCCTATAAACACCCTATTTCTATTCTATATTAGGAATATAGATAAATTAGGCATTAAGCTTAATAACCTTAAGAATATGCTTATATAGGGAGATAATTAGGTGCCTATTATACGTAAGTAGGGTTAGCCTTAGTTGCTCCTTTAATAACTAGAAAAGAGCGTTGCTTAAAGCCACTTAACTAAGTTAAAGTTATACTAACTATACTATTGTTTTGGCCACCTATCTATTTATTAATTACTTAGGGTTCTTTAGCAAGTAGGCTATAAAGTTAAGGTTAAGGCAATTAAGCATCTTATAAAATACTACTATTACTACTAAATAAACCAGAAGTCCCCTAGCCGATTTAAGTTTACCCTTAAAAATAACTATAACTTTAATTTCTATATTATTATT
>Ga0307515_10012199_pt1 | contig 16200 bp, 19 predicted proteins | sample 17_EM_MG_FD_194513 | JGI IMG/M metagenome (GOLD analysis project Ga0307515, IMG submission 194513) | Populus trichocarpa ectomycorrhiza microbial communities from riparian zone in the Pacific Northwest, United States - 17_EM | ecosystem: Host-associated > Plants > Roots > Unclassified | place...
GTGTTTGTATGAGAAAGAGAGAGTGAGAAGATGAGGTGTATTTGTCTTTTTGAAGCTGGACGCGCTGCTTTGCCTCAACCACTGCCGCTCCGCTCCTCTTTATACCTCCTTTCCCTCGCTCCTGGCCTTCTTACTTCCCTCCCATCCCGAGTCTTCTGGCGCAAAATACCTCGAGCTCGGGCTGTGGCCCGGGCTCCAGCTCTGAGCTCTGGCGGAGCATTGGCTCTGGAGCTTGGTCCGACTCTTGGTTGTGCTCGTGCTTTCCTCCGGCCCCGGCCCGTGCTCTTGCTCAAGCATTAAACTTTTGGCTCAAGCTCAAGGTTTGGGCCACCATCTTCCGTCCTTTCCGTCGGCCAAACTGCTCGCCCTAGCCAGCTGATGGCCATTGCTGCTCGCCCTTGCCAGCCGATGGCCGTCGCTGCTCGCACCTACTAGCCGTCGGTCAATTCCCGCCCGCCAATTCTCTTCCACTAGCCCTCAGTCAAGCTGGACCATGTTGTTGCTTTTATAAATAATTTGATGAAGCGGCAGAACTTCTCAAGTGGCGCCAACGAGGCCCAATAAGCATGTTGCACAACATTATTGAGTGCATCGGTCGAAGCCCCCAGCGCAGAGACAAACATGACGAGAAGGTCAGGCAATTGCATCCGGATTCTACTGCATCAGCTTAGGTTCCGGGGAATGAAATTCGATGGGGTGGTAACTATGATGAGTGAGTTCGAGCAATGAATCTGAGGGAGGCTTTGGAAGAATTTGTATCAAGTGCTATATGCCACTACCTGCATGGAGAACGAGACTCGCTGGCAACAGCTCCGAGGCACAATGAATTAACTCCTGATGACTGGGCAATTTTGACCGACATCATCCAATTTCTACAGCACTTCAGCAGGTGGCAGTTAATGCTTCATGGACACCGAACACAAGGTGCGTTATATGATGTCCTGTCAGCAATGAACGAACTTCTACTTCACATGGAGGATCGACAGGCTGCCTATACTGCTCTACCCCAGGACGAAGTCAGCCACCATATGATTACAGCCATCAATAATGCTTGGGCCCTTCTCAAGAAGTACTACAACAAAGTTGATGAAACTCCCGTATACTCTTGTGCAATCGCATCACAACCTGAGATGAAGCTGCTGTGGTTTAGAGAAGAATGGGAGGAGCGCACCAAGTTGAAATGCAGGGGCTGAGTTGGCTGTTCGAAACCACTGGTCAGCGGATTGTAACTCACTGGGACTTCCACTGTTTCGAAACAGTTTATACCCTACACCTGGGATTACAGTTACCGAGACAGCACCCATCACACCAACCTGGAAGTCAAAGAAACGCCAGCGTCAGGCTGCTGAGACTCTGGATCGTTTCGAGCGATTCCAGGAGCGTGATCCTGATGATGAGCTGCTAGGTGGTGCTCTACAGTACTGTGTTGGCAGACTCAATGACCCACACCAGACACAAGTTGCCCCGTTCTTTTCTCTCTTCTCTTCTTTTCTTTGCTTTGCTTTGCTGGTCCTTTCCTTTTCTTTCCTCTCCTTTCCTTTCCTTCTCTTCTTTTCGTTTTCAGTTTATCTTGGTCCTATTCTATCTCTCAACTTTCATATGTCAGCGGGGATGAAGGGTAGCGGGGGGGGAGCTCCGCCATCTAGCCGGCTCGCCCGGAGGCGGAGGGGGTATCTAGGTCCTGTCATACTCTAATTAGAGTGCATACAGTATGAATAAACAACAACAACGACACAAGTTGCCCGGATGGGGGTTCAGTTAATGAGTTTTCCTGCCATGTCAGATGAACCAGAGCGTGAATTCAGCAGTGCAAAGTTGCTGATCAGTGACCGACGAAATCGCTTGGGAGATGATACCATTCAGGCGTCTGAATGTCTGAAATCATTGGTACAGCAGGGCTTGATCTTGTTGAGATCAATCGAGTACGAATAGAGATATTGAATTGACTATCGTACAAAAGTGATTGTCTAAAGAGCAAAGAGAGAGAAATGCAGGCAAATATATACGGGAAAGAAGAGGGCATACTCGGCGAAGCCGAGTATCACATCCGGAGGCCGATGCCGAGCATCACTGCCGGGGCTAGCCATACTCCTCAGCATGGGAGCTGGTGGCGGCCCATGGGGGCCGCAAGCCACCGGCCTCATGCCCGCAGCCTTAGGCCGAACGCCTCACAGCCATCGGGCCAAATCCCGTGCCAACAGATCTTTGGAACAATGGAATCAGATATGGTACAGATGGAGCAGATGCTGAAAGACTTTGCATTAATGTCAGAGTGATTGTAACAAGTATTATAATCAGAATTATATAATTGTTCTAGTACACTGAGTAATATCCATGGATGTCCATAGATGAGGGCCTGGGACGGTAGTTCTCCGTCCCCGGCCATCTCATTCCTCCGTCCCTGTCCTGCTTCAAAATAACCGCACCGTTTCCTTCCTGCCCTCGGACGGACGGCAGGACACGATTCCGTCCCGTCCTGCGCAGTTCCCGGACGGACGGGGCGGTTGATTTCACTGAAATTGTCAACCTCACGGCCGTGAGACTTCGTAAGATCTGATCATAGTGCTAGCGCTGGTTGCGTCTGAAGATAAACTTCACCCCAATAGATCAATCAATGTTATGAATTCGGCCACCCACCGTATGCAACTCCTCTCCACCAACCACTCACATGGTCTATGCATCCCAATGATTCCACCAGTCCGGACAGGCCCGGTCTGGGGTAGGGCTCAGTCCAGTCCGGTCCCACCGGAAGATCGGACTGGACCGGGCCCCGGACTGGCAGCCTTGGACTGGACGGGCTTGGTCTGGGCCAGTCCAAAGAGGAAAATATTTACCAATTTCAAAGTAGATCCGAAAAACTAAAGAAGTGAGACAGTAATCCCTGTAACCCTAACTCAGACACAACCCGAAGGAAGATCAGCAGCCAAGGCCAAGTGGGAGGCCGACAAATGCAGTAAACACTTTGGCTACAGACTGAAGGGCAAAGTAGGGAATAAGAGATGTATCCTAATGACCAGCGCAAAGTCAATGGCAACAAGATTCTACCAAAGAAAGTGCGGGCATGCGCCTCCCGGAGCTTTGGAAGAAGCTAGGAAAGGCAATGGGCTCGAAAGCTGACAGATGCCAGCGGCCACAGGTGTCAGAGCTGTTTTCAATGGAGATATGTGGCATGGCGGTGATAGACCTCCCGGCGGCCATGGACGTCGGAATGTTCCCACTGGGGGGAGGAACGGAGGCCGGAGCAGCCAGTAATTCTTTTCCACTGTCTCTTTCTTTTGTCAGCGGGGACAAAGGGTAGTAGGTGGGAGCTCCGCCATCTAACCGGCTCACCCGGAGGTAGAGGGAATAATGGCCTGTCATACTCTAGCTCGAGTAAATTCATTATGAATAAACAACAACAACTGAGACTCAACGTCACTTCATAGCAACAACCAGCTCCGGGCAATCACTATGTACCAACCGGCCACTGCTAGTAAGCACAACCACGAGAAACCCAACAATACCAAACGAGTGGTCAGTCACAAGTCGCAAGTCACAAGTGGTTAGGGGTGAGATATGTATTGCGACTTGTGCATGGCAAGATGAGTCTACATGTATGAGTATATGTGTATGAGTCTGTTTGTTGAGTCAGTGTATCAGTAACTCCCAGCGTTTTTGGGCTGATTCGGCCCGAGTGGACTGGTCGAAAGCACTCCAGGCCAGTTCAGTCCAGATCCCGAACAATTGCGGATTGGTCAGTTCCTGGTCCCAAAATTTCTTTTACTGTACCTGAACTAGACTGGACAGTTCCAGTCCAGACTGGTCCATTGCTGGACTGGTGGAATCATTGATGCATCCAAGTGCTCATGACTGTATCCTTCTTGGTACTCTCAACTCCATGATCCCAGGTGCACTTGATTGCATGCTTTGAAGTTGAGTCGTCTCCATTCTCCCGCCTGCACTCATTCAACAGCCCCAAGAGTTTTGTTGCATGTGTACTTGGATCATGAGTCTCAGCACCATTTGATATCTTGTATGAAAATGGTGGCCATATCAGACTATGCATCAGGATTTGCAACAAAATATGCATCAGGATATACATCAGGATCAGGGTGATGCATCTCATCTCAGATAGAGCATACCCTTACATATATACCATTTTGGAAATATATAGACCTCTAATCCTCGAGATAGATCAATCAACAAGTGAAAGAAACATCCAAAGTAACATCTTATGAGTCCAGTGCACATTCTTAGTTAAAACTCCATTTTCACTTCTGCTTCACGATCAAAAGGAGCCTCCAAAACCCTAACCCCGTCCCACTGAAAACTCAACACCATCTGTCAATCTCACTATGACTGGGCCTGAGCCTGTCATCACCATTAGTAAAAATAAACCTAGTAATGTATTACAACCGACCTACCTCAACTACATAAAGTGGAAAAAAACTATGACTCTCATGCAGGATGCTATGCATGCAAAGTACATCGTGACCTGCTGTGAACCTACACCCCCTTGATTGAGATTGAATACTACTAATGGAACATCGGAGGCGGCAATGTTAAGACTACCATCCATCCTGCATGCTCTCCTGCCATCCAGGTTCTTCCCAAAGGCCTTAGGTCTCCAGGGGCCAGGCAGTGTAAACTGCAAGTACATCTGGAGGATACCAGATCTCATGTTGGCACAACTATCATCTAATGTAAGTTTTGCGCATGGCGCCTCTAAAATCATCTAACACTGAGAGAATACATCACATTATTTATGGACGTCCTTCTCCTGTCATCATAACAAGACAAGATAGCTCCAACAACGAAATACATACACACATCTACACTGATGTACCAGAACTATACTCAACTCTGATGAATATCCTGGAGCATCATATTCCCTTGACCATGGTTGACGAATCGATGGATGCCTGCTGAACACATGAACAGGCTGCTGGCCATAACCAAGAGTTCAGAGATGAAGCCACCATGTAAGCCTTGTAACCAGGATGCTACATAGGAGGTGGCGGCTACTGAGGGTGACGCCATTATGGTGGAACCAGCAACAATACCGGATACACAGCTGGAGATTCCAACAATGGACACGAATGTACCTGCACTCACTGTACACTGAAAAATTACACCACTGAAAACTTTACCATTCTCAAATCACTAAACAACACAGATGAAAAGGTATGTTACTACTATGGAAAACCTGGATATGTGCGGCCCGAATAACGCATACACTAAGACATGTTCGATGTTCGTGACCTGGACAATAAACAAAATCACAAAGGCTCCAAGTCAGCCAGGAAAGCATTCTTCACAGAGACACAATGATTCCACCAGTCCAGCAATGGACCCGTCCGGACTGGACCCGTCCAATCTGGTTCAGGTCCAGTCCAAGCAATTTTTAGACAGGGATCGGACCAATCCCGAATTTTTTGGAACCTGGACTGAACTGGACTGGACTGTTTTGGACCAGTCCACTCGGGCTGAATCGGCCCGAATACACTGGGAGGTACTGCTACACTGAGTCAACAAATTGACTCATACACATATACTCATACATGTCGACTCATCTTGCCATTCTCAAGTCACAATGCAAATCTCACCCCTCACCACATGCCACTTGCCACTTGCCACTTGCCACTTGCCACTCACCACTAGTTTGGTAAGGTTGGGCATCTCGTGGTGGTGCTGGATAGCAGTGGCGGGTTGGTTCATAGTAATTGCTTGCAGAGGGTGGCTGTTATGAAGTGACGTTGTGTCTACGTTGATGCTGTTTATTCATACTGTATTTACTCTAGCTAGAGTATCAAAGGCACTTATTCCCCCCGCCTCCGGGCGAGCCGGTTAAATCGCGTAGCTCCCACATGATTCCCTTCGTCCCAGCTGACAAAAGAAACAGACAGAGAAAGAGAAAAAAAGACTGGCCGCTCCGGCCTCCATGCCTCACCCTGCGGGGAACTTTCCGATGTCCATGGCCGCCAGGAAGTCCATCACCACCATGTCACATATCTCCATGGCAAACAGCTTCGACACCTGTGCCTGCCGGCATCTGCCAGCTGTTCAATCTGTTTCCGTTCCCACCTGCTTCCAGAGCTCCCGCTGCTGGTATTTCCAACGACTGCAGTGATGGAGGAGATGCTCTCGTGTTTGGCCCACCATTCCCCAGAGCCACCAGCACCTGTTATTGTCGTGGTGTCCGGATCATTTTAGTTAAGCTCCAGTAGGCGCATGCCCCGACTTTAGTTGGTAGAATCTTGTTGCCAATGACTTTACACTTGTCGTTGGGATAGGTCTCCTATTGCCTGCTTTGCCCTTCAGTCTGTAGACAAAGTGCTTACTGCATTTGTCGGCCTCCCACAGGGCCTTGGCTGCTGATCTTCCATTGGGCTGTATCTGAGTTTGGGTTGCAGGGATTACTGTCTAACTTCTTTAGTTTTTTGGATCTACTTTGAAATTGATAATTATTATCCTGTTTGGACTGGTCCAGACCAAGCCCGTCCGGTCCAAGACTGCCAGTCTGAGGCCGGGTCCAGTCTGACCTTCCGGTGGGACCGGACCACACTGAGCGGTACTCTAGACCGGGTCCATCCGGACTGGTGGAATCATTGCAGAGGTACCTGGATATCTGGCAGAGCATTGGATCATAGCCGGAGGCTGGGATCGCTTATGGCTACAAAACATTGCCACCCAGGATTGTCTTGCATTCTCAGCTGCAGAATTTCAAACGAGGGTAGTTGATTCGCGAACATTGCAAAGTCTGTGCGACATTACGAGCTGTATCATCTCATTCAACAGACTACCATTGCCCCTCATGATCCAACTTGTTGATGAGGCTACGGAACCAACCACCTGTCATGCGCTCAGTACGATATCAGATCTTTTATAATTATCAGCACTTTTTACTCCTATGTTCCGGCTTTCCTTACTCTCTATAAACCAACTTGACCTTGCCGGATTTACAACAACTTTTCAATGTGACAAATTCTCTATATTCAGCGATTCAATTAACATCACTCCAAGTTGCACTTCTGATCTCTATATACTCCAATCAGGTTACACTCTTACATCCAAACTGGAACTGTATAATCTGTGGCTCCTCGCTGTAATCCTCCAATCACTGAATTAGAGAAGAAAATTACCTAATCACGAATGTCTGAACACACTCCTGCTGGAACTAGTAGCTCAAGACACTGGCACTGACAACGGGCACATCATAATCCATTGCCAATGTGGACCATAGTACTCAGTATTACTGAGTTAGTTGCCGTCGCTTGAATGTCCAAAGTCCGACTGCAGGTGAAACACAAGAAAATATTGATTCATACCAAGGGTAGGAGAACTACATTGCCATTTGACCTTGTACAAACCATCTTCTGTGGTTTATTCTCTATTAGTACCATAGTCAGCCATTAGGACTATATCTGATTCATGAGGACTACACTCAATGGACTATCGTATATCCCCTTTCTGATAAGAACCAATCAATGCACATCGCCACTTACTAGCACTACCAAGCCTAGTGTAACATCAGAGGATACAACATCAAATGTATTCAGTGCGACAATAGGTAAAGAGAATTCAAGTATCGGCTCTTCTCAATGCCCATGGCCAGGTGTAGTACAGCACTCAAGTTCTATCCACCTTATGCCCTCCATGAGAATGGGGATGCACAGACAATGGTTTATATGATTACCAACAATGGAAGCGCTACGATACATCACTCCCTATCCCCACTTGGGTCGCGGGGGGAGCAATCGACACTGCAGTATACGTTCAATGACCCCTACCAAATCAAGAACTCACCAACCAAGACAATCCTGGTTGTATTCAAAGCTCCCTACAAAACTGGATACAACATGCTGCATTCTTATGGCAAAACAAACAACGACATGGCATCTGCGGTTTCCACAGGAATCAAAATCAGTGGAACGGGTGGCATCAAAGGCAGGTGATATTCAAGTCGTCCAACTGTGGTCGGATTGTATCTCAAGGAAACTAGACAAAGACAATAGTCAAGATATTTTCCGAAGTCATCCAGTGCTTTGCTATACAAAAGAATGAGTAAAGAGAGAAGAAAAGAAACCCCTCCGACACCAAACAACTTCTCTTTATAAACACTTCGTTTGCCACCATGGAACTATCCTTAATGCTCTGAAGTACCATCCGAATTGTTCTCCATGATCTTATGTTCTAGTCCAGTCACGGAGGATGTCCCTCCACGGAGAGACCGGTTCATTCACGGAGTGTACCCCTGCACCCCACCTCCGTGACTGGACTGGTTCATTCGCGGAGCATACATACAAAGTGCTAATTACACTCAACGTCGTGGTGCAACTACAATTGCACTGAGTTCCATATCCTGACTTGAATCCAGCTCTTCTTCCTCGTTGCCCTATTCCTCTACATCGTCCTCTTCCTCCTCCTCCTTTTCCTTTTCCTTCTCGTCTACATCCTTGTACACCTCAAGACCCTCTCCTTCCTCAATATCCGGTTCTGTCAAATCACTTTCATCGTTTTCCTCTGCGCTCTTATTGATATCATGAACAGAAGTGGAGTATGTCTGCGCTGTTGCCTCTCGCTGAGTATTTGCCCGAAGTCGCTTTTGATTGTGACTGCGTCCAGGTGGTATTGTCTTCCGTTTAAGATTGAAAGAACCATATGGCGCAGAAAGAAACACCATTGTTTGTGCATTGAACTCCATCATTTCGCTGGGCTGAAGGTACATAGTTGCGCTGGGCTGAATGGACGTAGATGCGCTGGGCTGAATGCAATTAGTTGCGTTGATTAAATTCAGCTGGATATGACCAGCTGAGTACGCATACATGCGTGAGCATATATGCGTGCAGAGCATTCACCGAGTGTGCACTCCGTGAATGGACTGGTCCATTCACGGAGGTGGGGTGCAGGGGTACACTCTGCGAAACAACCAGTCCAGTCACGGAGGGTGGGACTCCGTGAATGGACCGGTCTCTCCGCGGAGGGACATCCTCCGTGACTGGACTAGAACATCTTACACTCCATCAACCAAAGTCTTAGCAAAGCAATCATGCCACAACACCTCACATCGCTACACTTCTCCCCGCTTCTCCACACTTCCTGAACTATTCTCACACCAATAACGCAATTCACAAGTCCTTCTAGAAGGTTCCCATTATCTTCCGTAATGAGTGACATCCATTCCCCTGCTTCCTTCCAATCTTCCTTCGTACCTGATAATCAAAATGCACATACACCTTGTTTCTACATACAGGCCATATCTGTTGTTTCAAAACGTACCAGTGTAGCTTCACAAAGCTCGTGGTCCTCCGAAATCATTTCTTAACTGTAGTAGAAAGAAATGACGCTAGTGTATTTGTATTCGAAGTGATCAATGTCTATGTTCCCCCAGATCCACGCAATTGCGTGGATACGCACGTTCCCCTTTCTGGCCAGTGCGCTCAGCAGAGTTGCACCTTTTGTCACCCTTTCCTCTCTCTCCACCTTACATCCCTTGTAAAAAGTTCAAGATACTTCTCGAACACAACAATAAATGCACTTGTCATCGACTCCTCAACAAAGTGTTAACCAATGGCCATCAACTCTGTGGCCTTAGTCCTTCCTTTTTCATTTCGCCTTCGTTTCTCCCAACCCTTATTGTTATTTGTAGTCTTCAACCATTGGCGTCACTTTTGTGAGATTGTCGGCTGGTTCCCAGGTCATTTCGTCATTGTTGGAGCCTTCCCATTTGATTTGATATTTGAAGCCACTGTTGACGCCCAGCGCCCGCTTATGTGAAGTAAACTCTTCCATGACATACGAAAAATGAATTGTGAAATCATCATCTCGCACAGTGTTCACAGGATGAGGAGGAGGCTTTCCACTGACTGGATCCGCGGTGTACTTCTTGAGTCTGCTGTCGTTTGCTGTATCGTGGATGTTCATATCTGCCGTTAATTGCAGTTCGACTGCATTTGGCCCACAGAATTGCCTGATCTTGTACAGTTCCGCAAACGGGTGTTTCAACTTCCGCCGCGAAGGGTCTAGATCGGTGTATGTTATTGTCAGGTCTTTGGTACTTAACATCACGAGGTCTCCAACTTCAAGTGTGCACGGTCTTCGGCCGATGTTTGGTTCTGCAGTCTGGCTGTGTTGTGCCTTGCAGAGACGTTCCTGGGCAACAAGGAACGCGTCCTGCTATCGTTCAACGAACAGTGTATCTTGCTGGGCCCGCATTTCTTCAAGTTGCCGTTTGCAGCATATGAAGACTGATGGAATAGATGTTCCATATCCTAGGTCCAATTCGAACGGCCAGTAATTGGTGGATGGGTGCGTAGACGTCTTATATGCAGATTCCGCAAGTGGAGTCATGGTGTCCCACTGGCCTAGATGATATGTGGTGAAAGCATGGTGATACCACGTGGCCTGCTTATTGGAGATCTGTGGCACCCAGTCTGTGTGTGGGTGAAACGCCGTTGACCTGAGCAGCTTAGTCTGAAATATCTTAATCACTTACGCCCAGCCATCTGACGTAAAGCGGGTGTCTCTGTCGCCCATGATCCCTGGACGGACACTGTGAAGTCGTCTGATGGCCTCTGAGAATATCTGTTCAAATTCCGTGGCATCTATGGTCTTTGTGCTAGGGATCAAATGGGCTCATTTGGAGAAATTTTGCACAAAGGTCACAATGCAATGGTTTCCACTTAAAGATGTTCGCACGTCAGTAATGAAATTCACTCCCACCCTCACCCAGAGGCCTTGGGCAACTGGTAGTGGTTAAAACAAGCCCATCACCGTCCCAGCCCGTTGGTTAACTCGCGTGCATGTGTTGCAGCCTTTAGTGGAGTCTTGCACTGCATTCTACATTCCTGGCCAGAAGAACCACTGTCTCACTACTATATATGTTTTTGCTGGCCCAAAATGGCCTCCCACCAAAATGTCATCTGTTTCTCAGAGGATTCTGTGTCTCAGTGGTGTCAGAAGGTAGAGCCGAGGCGTTTCATCTTTGTGTTGTTCAGGGACCTGTTTGTCGAGGTCTAGCAACAGCAGGCCGTCATCTTGGGTAAAGTGGTTTCTGCGAGCCTATGGCCTTCTTGTTTGGGCTGGAGCAGACTCCTTTGGCCGGTGTTCTTGGCTATCGTTGAATACTACTATTTGTACCATATATTTACTCCAGCTGTCGTCCTTTGTTTCAGCGGCAACTTCTCCTAACTACTCTGTCTAGTCCTGACCTACCAATTTTATCAGTCAACACTCGGAGACTGACAGCGTTCCCAGCTGAAGTCCGGACGTCTTGTCAATTCGTCAGCCGCCTTGTTTTTCACTCCTGGGATTTACCAGATGTGATATGGATAATTTGGTAAAGCTGCTAATTACTGCATTTGTCATGCTGTGTGTCACGGTTGTGTCACTATGTGTGTTCCAGAGGCCTGGTCCTTATGCAGAGTAAAATTTCTGTCCGGATGGAGGGAGTATTGCCAGTTCTCAACTGCGTCACGAATTGCGAAGAGTTTTCTGTCGCATGTAGTGTATCGTGTCTCCGCACTCTCAATTATTCTGCTCCAAAAGGCATTGACTGTGGATTCTCCATCATTTCCCTTCTGTGATAGTACTGCTCCGACTGTATATCAACTGGCGTCAGAATGCAGCACATACTTACCCCCTTCTGCTGGTAGTACCAGCACTGGAGTCTTGCAAATGGCATCTTTGACAGTTTCAAAGACCGCCTTGGCCGGCCAATTTCAAACTGATTGCACTCTACCCACGTCATTGAACCGTGGCTCACTGCAGCGACTGCCCATGTTTACCTTCGTACTGAGTTTGCACATCTAATATGATGGCAAGGCGGTATGTGCTTACTGTCGTATGAACTTTCGGTAATAGCTGGTTAGACTGAAAAAACCACGAATATGTTTGGTGTTTCGGGGTCGAGGACACGCAGTTTCTTCTCGTGTTTTTGAATCCATCATATGTTCTTCCTCTCGATTGATTTGAAAACTGCAAAACTCTAACTCATGTCACGGCGGAACGTGACCCGGGCCGGGTAACGACCATTCTCTAGAGTCGGCTCGCCACGAGCCTTAGATCTCTAGCGATAATCTTACCTATACATCTACATACTATCACTCGCATCCACGTTTGCAACCGTATTCCTATAATTACCATACGTATACCTATGAGGCCGAACGCAGGCATACGTGCCCTTACACTATTATGGCTTTTTCAGTAAGCGGATACGTTTCGCTCACGGGATTACGAGTAGACGAGTTATTACCCCTTTTTCCGACACGCGACAGAATGGAGTCAACAATTCAGGATACTGCCCTCCAAACGAGATATCGAAGCATGATTACTGCGAAGCACCACGCTTTGACTATTCCATCATTCAATTGAGCCCCCTGACGACAGCGGAGTAGAGCTCGGAGAACAATGGCGCAAAAGGCGCGTCACCGGCAACCAAGACGATGATTATCACGAAAGAGTTCAAGACGACATCAAATACTTCCAATGGCTGCAATCGACCACCGGACACCAGAGAACTCGCGACTGCACCCCTGACCGCGTCAATTCACGGCCGAAACCTATAGAGCTCAGAGACCAAATGGCGCACAAGGGGCGTCGCCGACATTAAGGACGATGATCATGAGTACAAGACCATTCCTACAAGTCAATTGAGCGCGATCACCAGCCCAAGCACCTACAATGGACGGTGTGACCTTACCCCAGAATGCGGCCATATCGAGAATCAAGGCGAAGTCAGAGACGATTTCCGAGTCACATCAGCAACAACTCTAGTTTTCGTCTGAAACACCCGGGTGTTCCGGACGGCTCTGACGGCTCTGGCGGAACCTCGTACCCTCTGACGGAGAATCAGACGCGACCTGTCGCCCAAGCGATGGGTCGCGTTGCATGCCTCCCTTGCGGGGGCTATTATACCATGACTCTTATTCTTGTGACGCGTCGCGTTGTATATTATGCTCGCCGCTCCGGCATCAGGCTTCCTTTAGTTTGCGTCCGGACTGTTGTGATGTATACACACCATCAGAACGACACGTATGTTACACTCTTCGCAAGGGTTGCAGTTATGCAGTGGCTGTTTACACAACGCCTGGCGATGCTTATGCCTTTCTTTGGCCGATAGCCACATGCCGCACTCTCATTTGTTTAGCATTGAGATTTGTCACTTATTACAATACAGTCTTCGCTTCGGATACATCGTTTGCCGTTGCATTTGCTTCGCCATTATCGTATTTTACATGTCAGAAATATACTGTCCAATCTTCACACTCTCTAGTACTATGCCTTGAGTCCTCCACATTCTGCGTTGATCCGTCATCGGCTTGCGATGCTTCTTCCTCCTCATCTGCATCGTCGCCATCCTCGCCCTCATACCCGTCGACATCTCTGGTTCCCAGGTCAAACCTGCTATGCCCTCAGTCCTCTACATTCTGCGTTGATCCATCCTCGGCTTGCGATGGATCATCCTCATCATCCACATCCGCATCATCGCCATCCTCACCCTCATACCAGTCGACATGGCAGGTTCCCAGGTCAAACCTCTCGAGTTCAGTAGCGGCCCGTCGTCGCCGGTTGGCGGTGGGGATGGCATCGCTTTCATCACCTTCATCATCGAAATCCCCGCTGCCCCCTGGCATCCCGAAATGCAGTTCATCATCTGTGCAATTGTTGTCTATCGGGATGTTTGAGTCAGTGCTTCCGATCTCAGGTTCCTCAAGCGCCAATTCGGAGTTCAAATAGTCAAGAAGAATAGCATTGTCAACACGCGCTTCTTTCACGCAGATCACCACGGCAGGCGTTGGGTTCTCCGCCTGTTGGATCTGACGCTTGACTGTGGCAAGAGTGTTGTTATACACCGTCTGCTGGTAGCTCTCCGGTAGTGTGTTCCACGTATTCATCTAGAATGTATACGTGTCTGCAACGCCAGGCGAGGTTAACAACTTGTGACCCGTTACAGAGCAGCAGGATACGATCTTACCACCGTCATTCTGGCAGTTGAAGTAGTTCGAGCGATCAGGTCTCTCCGCTTTCAGCTTTGACTTGGAAGCTTTCGGATGAACACATTTGTTCTTTTGCCACTCCAGGAGACCATGGCACAACGCGGTGCAAGTAAACATGATCAGTGGTGAGGGTATATGACCGTCCTTGTCGTCAATCATGGAATTATAAAATCCATCAGCATACTTACCGTGGTTATTCGCCCGGTGATGAAATTTGATGTAGATAAACCGCGGGATTGCTTCCGCCAGGAAGTAAAGTGGACGCTGGCCATTCGTTAGCAGCTTTCGACTCTCTCTGCATTGGATTTGGATCGCGTACACCACCTTCCACACGCTCTGCTATAGGAAAAAGATACTTATGGTCTGCCAGAAGGGACTCAATGAATTCCAAACGCTCTGCGGTGGATTCAAAGCGTTGGAGAGCATAAAGCTCTGCGATGTTGTCCCTTGCTGATTGAATAAAACGGGATTTAACCTTATCGACTGGTGCGCGAACCTGGTACCATTTTGAGCGTGTAATATCCAACGTGGGCCGTTGCTTCAGCATACCTCATTCAAGATCTCCTTTGTGCGTACCTCAAATGCTATTGACCAAATGTTGTTTTGCTGTATTGCGGTGTTCCAGTACGTCTCTATTATCTACCAGTGTAGGGCTTCAGCTAATGCTTTCGCAACGCGTCGCGTTGCACAACTTACCGTCTCCAAGTCGCTCGCACTCATAAACGGCCGTCTGTTCCACCTGTAGAGCACCAGGAGCCTGCCCGTTCCAAATACAAGACGCGTCATGTCGGAGTGACCAAATCAATGTATGCTGCGACTTCCGGAGACCACTGATCGAGGTGTAGACACCGCCTGCCGTTGCAATTGCCACTGCCTCTGTCTCTGATTCCTTTCTGTAGCTCACGTTTGCAGTGGATTTGTAATGATCGCGCGGGCTTCTGGATTCGGGATGGGGGTAGGCAGGATTTCAAGACAGCTGAGAGGAGTGGGAGTGCTAGCAATGCCGGATGCGGGGCTGAATACAATGCGACGCGTTGAGCCTGTATGTGTGATTCCGCTGGGTGCTGGCGTGTTACGACTGCTTGTACCCGGCATGGCGGTTGGAGTAATTATAGACCGTCACTGTGTAGCGGACGGGGTGGAAGTCACGCGTTCAGTGATATCTGCCACACAAGAATTGTTCAGCGAAGATGAGGGGGTGGAGTTCTGACCTTGGATTGTAGAGGCTATGGAACTCCCTCCTTGAGAGGAATCCCCCTCGCCAGCCGGTACGGAAACGAGTCTCATAGCAGGGGGAAGTTGAAAATTCGCCGAAAGCCCACGCATTTGTTGATTCTGACGATTACAAAGACTTCGAACATTTCGTACGACCGGAGACGTGACAGGGTGAGGGCTTTGGGAAGGCATCATCCGATGTGGATGTTCGACGTTAAGACTGTGGGAATAATATCCTCTGCATGCATATGCAACGGCAGGCAAGGTAGACTCCTATTTGAGCGACCCTGGAGGGATTCGACAAAAAAGGGAGGCGCAGTGTTGACCGCGCTAGACTCTAAACCCTGACAATACTCGGGGACGAGCTCCCTTCAAAAGCTTTCAATTATGGGGTTAACTGCCATCTGATTAAACTCAGATTAAACTCAGATTGAACTCAGCATTGATATTCACTGTTACAGCAACGTCTGAAGGTCTATTTGCACCGCTTGAAGGGTGTTTATGCCTTCATGGCGCGATGATCATCATATTGCACTCGTTCTTGGCACAATACTTCGAACCATCAATTGTGTATATCTTCAGCTTCCCGGTGGAAATCCCCCTTTGGCAGAGCTAAAAGCATCGCAAAGCGAACAATGACGTATTCTCTATCCTATGACATCAGTTGCGTCTGCATTTTCCACCGCTAGGCATTTGTAGCCGTGTTGGATGGTTGCACAGTTGGGACAACTTGAGAACTACTCAGTTCGCTCCGAGATGCACGAGGTCTGAGCGGCAAAAGTGGTATGAAATGCCAAAGCAACGCCCGGCGTTGCACACTGTGCTCACCGCGAGTACTAAATCTCGTCTCGAGGCTTCTCGTTCATGAGGTGCCTGGTGGTCCGGCAAGATGAAGGCTGCGCCGTTTTGTGTTCCTTAACCAACAAAACTCACAAGTTGAACCTTGAACCAAGAAATCGCCAGAACTCGAGTATATATATCCCTTCTTCCCGCCTACATCTCCTTTCTC
>Ga0307515_10012200_pt1 | contig 16198 bp, 11 predicted proteins | sample 17_EM_MG_FD_194513 | JGI IMG/M metagenome (GOLD analysis project Ga0307515, IMG submission 194513) | Populus trichocarpa ectomycorrhiza microbial communities from riparian zone in the Pacific Northwest, United States - 17_EM | ecosystem: Host-associated > Plants > Roots > Unclassified | place...
TTTAAAATTATTTTTAACATTAGCATATCAAAATAATCTAAAAATATTAAAAAAATATTAATTTAAAATAAATAAATTAAATTAAATTTTTTAAAAAATTACTTCCAAAACGTTAGGTGAAACACTCCCTCCGTTCAATTTCTAGGCACTGCCTTTCCTTTCCGTTTATTTCGAATGGGAAAAACATGGACGGGAGAGACTAAGGCCATGCGCTACGTTGCCCAGGGCCATGGGAAAATAAGCCCATAACTAAATTGCAAGCCCAGCTGAAATTTAGATGTAAATACTTGCAACTTTGCGGGCAACAACAATAAAATAAATAAATAATCTCCATGTATATCACGTGTGATGATTATTTAGCCGTAATGTACTGCCACTCGGTGGCAGCGCAGCCATTTTAGAAGATCAGAACATGCATGCATGAAGTTTACATAAAAGTATCTCTGGCCTAAAGCTTGAAAAGCACAAACAATTCATGGAGAACAATGAGGGTCTCAATTGGAACTCAAGAATGGGTCGCTATTTCAGGTTTCAATCTCTCAATTTTCCTTTTAGTTTTATGAAATATATAGGAAAAAAGAAAGATGAAAGAACAATTGAAGATTCTGTATAAAAGGGGATTTTTAATTTATCCAATGGACACATGAATTAGTTGTTTTTCTTCAGTGGTAACAGTTAATTATCTGTTTATTAGATTGAGGCCGTTCTCAAACTATTTCAAATTTTGATTTTCATATCCGTTCATCAAGCTGTGTTTCTAGTCTGGATTAGGCATTCATCTTATCTCAAGATATTGAATCTTATAATGAATAAGAACGATCAAAGCTGACAGTTTTCTGGCGATGACCTTTTTTTCATCTTATTTGTATTATGAATCTTGCCACCGTCCCTTTTTCTTTAGGGCATGCACTGCCAGCCAGTAAACATCATTTGGTTGAAGCTTGCAACGAGATGTTATGATTGAAAACCTTCCTCAAAGAGTTGGGTGCTTCTTGCTCCCATTGGACCGTTAGTATCTCTGATGTAGCTTGCAGGCCGCCCCTGTATCAAACGACTGGAAAGGTCTAGGTAGACAGTTATTTTTATCTCCATGAATGTCTTATAAATAGTCAGGATGATAAGACAATATTGTTGATTTTAGTTTACATGATATTCAGTAGATTATTTGTTTGACTTGTTGATTGTTAGTTAGTAAAATTAAGGAATTTTAAGCTAAATTATGAATTTTTATTAGAATATATTTTAAGATGAGTGAATTTTTGTATTGTTTATTTTATTTTTGTTTGAATTGTATTATATTGTTATTTTCTACTTAGCTGAAATTATCTATATAATTAGTTAGAAATTTTACTTATGATTTTATGATCTCACGTTACATTGCATTTTCCATGTCGAGTTAAATGACAATCTTGGCTTAGCCATAATGTTCATCCATGACTTCCTGAATTGTGACAAATTGGCCCTTCTCAATGGAAAGCTGTGCTGCAACTCCAATAGCAACTGAAATCAACCCATCTTGCAAATCCACTGCAGGAGCTTTTTCACCTTTTGCTCGAACTGCAGACAAGAAGGTAAGGTGTTCCAAATAGCTGGATCCATGATGCAGTCCATCATATCTGAAAACAAGTTCATTTAGAATCACACTGAAAAGAAGCCTGATACATTCGTAGATATAATATCCAAAGCATTTTCACATATAGACTTCGAGGAAACTCACTTAATTCGGCGATCCTCGGTTTTCAATGTTTGTACACCATCCCTTCCTGCCACGCGAGTACCAAAACGCACTAAACTCTCTGGGACAAAGGCCTCCCCCTGTAACAAACACACAGTTTGAACAAAATGAGTGGAAGGACTTGCATACATGCCCAAGAATGGAGCAGCATGCTGGAAATATAAGTAAATGGAACTGTTGGATGTTAAAATTAAAACAACAATGCAATTGAATAAGTCATTTATAATGGAATCTTCCAAACATTATGAAGCAGCAAAAGAGGTGACTGCCTATAGATGAGGGAGATGGCGAGTGCAAAATATATATATATATATATATATATATATATATATATAAATGCCGGATCAGCATTCTCTTGCATGAATAAAGCTAAAGCATATGTGTGCAGGCATAAGTACCTTTCCTATATCACCAACAACAGATATTTCTTGCTCATTTTTACTGCCTTCAGCAAACATGCAAAGGTCAAGCATCCCTCGGGAACCATTGTCAAACTCAACAATAACATATGCATTGTCAATGATATCTGGTACCTGAACCACAGCAAGGTTATCAATGGAACACGGGGTTATTCACAGCTCAAAAGGTTTTAAGGAATTAAATCTCGTGAAAGGAAAGATCAAGCATTGCAGAGCTCGAACTGTCAATAATCACCAAACTAAAAAAGCTATGTGCCTGGATTCGAGCTTTTACTCACTCATAGATAGAACACTCAATTCATTTAGATAGAATTCAATGATCTAGCAAAAATAGCTGAAAAACTAGCAAACATGATCTGAAGATAAAAGTCAATTCCGATTTAATTACAGATATGCGTATGGAAAAGTCTCTCTTCAATTCCAACATCATTTCAGATATGCAAATCCAGAAAAGCCCTTCCTCCTTCAGTCAGCAATATTCAGACAGGGTCCCGTTTGACCAACAAGTCCTAATCAAATGGACAACCAAAGCACAAACAATTACATTTTCAGCGTTTTGTTGCTGAATGTGACCATATATCTATTTCCAAGCCTCATCTATCAGAGTATAAATCATGAAACTGTGCTTTGTAAGTTGTAATTTGAAAATGTTACGGCATAATTGAGCCCATAGACCATAATCATACAGCCATACCCCTTCAGTGGCCTAACCAGGACTTTTCGTAATGAATCTCTGTCTGTACATTGCCAAGTTTATTGGCCTCAAGGGCATAGCTCACAAGTCAAAATGCTTGTCAAATGACTTGGATATCTTCAACATAAACAGCATGAAATTCACGTTTATTTTATTGTATATAAATGCACTGGAGAGATCAGCAACCATTGCATTCTTAAGCACCATAAAGCAGCAGAAAACAAAAAATTTAATACGGATTATGGAACTATCTCAAATATAACTCCTGGGTTTTCGCAAACGAGACATATGCACTAAGCAAACCCAGCTTCATTCTACCAACTTCCAGTTCTCCAAAATACAAAATTAGCGAATTGTGCAATCATGCCTTGGTTAAAGCTCTTTCCTGTCAGCCACCGAAGCCCAGGTCTAAGACTAAGTTCCACTCCATGTTAGATTCGAACTCTCAGTAAAAAAAAGGTTAATATACTGAAATTTAGGGGATTGCTTACGAATTTGAATAAAAAAAATTAAAAGAGAGCTCGATTGAATTGCATGTCTAAGTCCTGCAGCATTATAAACTCCCATAAAACAAGATCCATAAATAGCATTGCAACTTTTTATCCAAATATGGCATATGAATTATGGTATCTTTATCAAATTATCACCAACATGAACTTACCTTCCCATCATATACTTCATCCTTGTGATTAACATCTATAGCTCCAGAAGCCATAACTCGAACAGGATTCGCACCCGCGAACAGCTTCATTAAATCAAAGAAATGGCAGCACTTCTCCACCAGAGTACCCCCTGTGTTAGCATTGAACCGGTTCCAATTGTCAACCTAATCAAAATCAGCAGTCAGAAACACTGAATGACTACAACAGTATCTTCATAAAATTAGTTGCCTAATTTACCTTAACCAGGAAAGGAAACCGATGTTCCCTGATTGCCACCATTTTCACTTGCCCAACAGCTCCACCCCTTACAACTTCAATCAATTTAGCAACCGGTGGCATGTATCTATACTCCAGTCCAACCTGCACGAGCATGTCTGTCCTCCTTCTAGCAGCATCAACTACCTTCTTGCAGTCAGCAACAGTGGTGCACAACGGCTTCTCCACTAGAACATGATGGGGTTTTGGGTGGCTAATAATGTCCATGAGGATTCGATAATGAGTCATGTTTGGACTGGACACAACCACCACATCACAAAGTCCGCTGTCCAGTAACTCTCGGTGCCCTGAAAATACCTTCAATTCAAGTCACTGCAATGTTAGTCCAAAGGAAAGGAGGGTGATAATTAGCATTAGTTGACAGATGAGGTGTGATTATTGATTTTAATACCTCGAGATGCCAACCAAATGATTGGGCTAATTCAACAGCTAGTTGTTGGGAGGGAACATGAGGATCAGCTATGGCAACAACGCCGACGTTTTGACTGCGAAGATGGTAGAGATTGATGAGGTGTTCTCTCCCCATCATTCCCACTCCTACGATTCCGTACTTCACTTTACCATCATCATTCTCGACTGAAGCCATGGTTTGGGTTTTTTTTTCCTTCGTTTGTTTTGGCCTCTCTCGTCCACACAATCCCTTGTAGTAGCATGAGACATATAGACAAAATAGAAGGTAAAAAAAGTCTATTTTATTTTTAATTTGAATTACTATTAAACTTAAGATATTTGAAAGAATAATTAGTATGATCTCGGACTCGTATAGTTAATTTGAGCTCCTCGAATTGCAACCATGTTGGTTTTAACAAGTATACGAAGGCGTCGTTTGTGGAAAATAGTTTTTTTTTAAATAGTTTTGTGAATTTTTTTAAAAATAAATTATTTTTTAATGTTTAATAATATCATAAAAAATAAAAAATAAGTAAAAATATATTTTTCAGTGTTTGACTATACCATGAAAAATAAACTGAAAAATCATATTAATATTTTATTTTTTTCAAAATTTATCTAACATATATCGATCATTAAATATAATTATCTAATCATTTACAAGAAAATAATGAGATATAAAAAGTGTGATGGTGAAAAAAAAAGAATTTATTATATCATATATTTATATATAGTTTATTTTATGAAATATAATATAAATATTTAAATATAATACTATAGATATATAACTATTTTTTGTTGTTAGAAAAACATTGAAAATAAATTTATTTTCTATAGTAACCTAATTTTATAAGACAATTTATATAACTTAAAATATATGATCATTGTGAGATATAACATGTTTTGTATTCAAATATATTTTCTAGCAATATTATATGTATTATTGATGAGATTATCATCATTGTTATTGTCATTATTTATGTTATTCTTATTAACATAATCATCATTAAAATAAATATTATAAATTGACAGAGAATATTAATCTATATTTATCTTATAATAAACAAGATCATCAAAATATCCATGATATTCATCTTAATCAAGAAATTGTTTCTTTCATAAACATGTTTTCAAAGCTAACAATAGATCCATGATCACTCTCTTAATTATTCTTCCAGGATTTTTGTTCTTCATCTCCACCAATTGATTAGATAATTCTTTTTATCTTTATAACTTTATCACCACTAGTCAACAAGTTAATTTTGTAACTTATCTCTATATGTATTTTATCACCAGTGTTAGAAAAAATCTCCTCATCCCACTATAAGAGCATGTCATATTCTACGACCAACTTTTAAAATTAAATAACTAAATTGATAAAATAACTTTTTAAATAGTATAAATATAGTCTTTTTTGTTTATGTGCATTCCAGTGATAAAAAGCTATTTAGAAGAGCCAATTATATTTTAATATATTTTATATTAAACTAATTTTAATATAATTATATAACTAATTTAGTTATTTTTATATAATATAATCATGATGTTATCAATTACATAATTAATATGAGTAATTTTAAAATTAATGAAGTAATATGAAAGTTAAAAGATATAATCTTAAGTTCAAATTTAAAACTTTTAAATTTAAAATTTATTTATATGAATATTTTAATTAACAAAGAAGGAACACAACTGATGTTATTAATTAATTGGAGGACAACTACTTCTTGTTTTTCCAAACCACAAAGAAGTTGAGGCACAAGTTTTTTAGATTTGCGAGTTTATTTTCTTCTTTTTATTATATTTTTAAAGAGGAAAACAAAGGAAAAAAACGTTGACCAACATATATATATATATATACTTTCTCTTGCTTTTGGTTGTTCTATAGAGAAGTGTAAAAATAGCATTTTAGAGCAAGAAAAAGCATTTTAGCTATTCATATAGCTATCTCGCTGGGGTTATTAAAACTGAAAATAATAAATAAAAGTACAGTTTTTTGGTTTTGACTATTTTGTTGGCTCCTGCGTTGGAGTTGCTCTTATAACCACAATTATTCTATAACACACAATAACTAACCACCACAAATAATCAAAACTAACAGAAATGGAAACAACATAAGAAAAAAAACAAGCATATACAACATATAATTCTATCAAATAAGGTCAAAACACAAAAACTATAATTTAAAATTTCATTCCCCAATATTTTTTTCCTCAAATAGTTTAAGAGGCTTACAATTAATTAAATAAATTCAAAAAACCAGCATAAACAAATTAGAAAACTTGTAAATAGAAAAAAATAATAAAAGTTCTAAATAAACTAAAAAAATAAAATGATTAAGTATAATATTTAATTTTTCAAACTTATTAAAAAAATAAAAAATAATATTTTTTTCTTGAAACCATTTACATCGATATTGCTTTACTGTTTGAATCAAATTAGTTTATTAAATAGACAAACAACAGTGAAAAAATTAGTTATTTTTATATAATATAATCATGATGTTATCAATTATATAATTAATATGAGTAATTTTAAAATTAATGAAGTAATATGAAAGTTAAAAGATATAATCTTAAGTTCAAATTTAAAACTTTTAAATTTAAAATTTATTTATATGAATATTTTAATTAACAAAGAAGGAACACAACTGATGTTATTAATTAATTGGAGGACAACTACTTCTTGTTTTTCCAAACCACAAAGAAGTTGAGGCACAAGTTTTTTAGATTTGCGAGTTTATTTTCTTCTTTTTATTATATTTTTAAAGAGGAAAACAAAGGAAAAAAACGTTGACCAACATATATATATATATATACTTTCTCTTGCTTTTGGTTGTTCTATAGAGAAGTGTAAAAATAGCATTTTAGAGCAAGAAAAAGCATTTTAGCTATTCATATAGCTATCTCGCTGGGGTTATTAAAACTGAAAATAATAAATAAAAGTACAGTTTTTTGGTTTTGACTATTTTGTTGGCTCCTGCGTTGGAGTTGCTCTTATAACCACAATTATTCTATAACACACAATAACTAACCACCACAAATAATCAAAACTAACAGAAATGGAAACAACATAAGAAAAAAAACAAGCATATACAACATATAATTCTATCAAATAAGGTCAAAACACAAAAACTATAATTTAAAATTTCATTCCCCAATATTTTTTTCCTCAAATAGTTTAAGAGGCTTACAATTAATTAAATAAATTCAAAAAACCAGCATAAACAAATTAGAAAACTTGTAAATAGAAAAAAATAATAAAAGTTCTAAATAAACTAAAAAAATAAAATGATTAAGTATAATATTTAATTTTTCAAACTTATTAAAAAAATAAAAAATAATATTTTTTTCTTGAAACCATTTACATCGATATTGCTTTACTGTTTGAATCAAATTAGTTTATTAAATAGACAAACAACAGTGAAAAAAATATAAATATAATTTAGCTAATATCTGCCTATGAAAACTTTTTATGTTTTTGTTGTTAATATTTTTCAAGATTAATTTATTTTTAATCAAATAAGCAGTATGATATTCCATGACTCCTAATACGTAACAAAGTTTTAAAATATCTTGATATTTTTAATTAATTAATTAATTTTAAAATAAAATAAATATCACAAAACACCATTAATTTCAATAGCATTTTTTCTTTAAATTTATGTTTTTTTTTCTCTAATTTCATACTTAAACATTTAATTTATTAGAAATTAAACTTTTATAATTTATTATAATTTGCTTTATACATAGTTAGCTCAACCTCATAACCCGTGTCACGAGTTTGACGGGTTGATTTAAGTTTTTTTTTTAATTTATATTTTTTTTAATTTCATTATTCAACACTTGATTAATTTATAAATTAGACTTCATGATTTATTTTGATTTATTTTCTACGAGGTTATCTCGGTCTCGTGACTCGGGTTGTGGGTTTGGCGGGTTAACCTAGTTGACTCGAGTTTATTTTTGTCTTTTTTTGTTAATTTCATCATTAAACATTGAGTTGATTAGAAATTAGGTTTCATGATTTGTTTTAGTTTGCTTTCTATAAAGTAATATTGGTTTTATGACTCAGATCACATGTTTTGTGGGCTAACCCGAGTAGATTCAGGTTGTTTTATCGTGTCTTGTTTTTATATTGAGTTTTTTTTTTTTTTATCCTTCAGCAATGAGTTTGTTAAAGATAAAACTTCATAATTTGTTTTGATTTTCTTTCTACATGGTAATCATGGTTTCATTACCTTGATCGTGAGTTTGACAGGTTAAACTGAATTGAGTCAGGTTATTTTTCTGTGTTACTTTCAATGAGGTTATCCAGGTCTCATGACACGAGTCACTGGTTTGGCAGATTAACTTATGTTTTTTTTTAATTTTATTCTTCAACACTGAATTGATTGAGAATTAAATTTCATAATTTGTTTTGATTTACTTTAATGAGGGTTATCATGGTCTCATAATTTGGATCATGGATTTAATATGTTAACTTAAGTTAGCCCGTGTCAATTTAATTTGTTGTCGTTTCAATATTTATTTATTTTTAAAACATGTTGCCTTGAATTTTTGTGTGTCAAACTATGTTTTCTACTAATTGTTCAAGTTTCATTTTGACTCATTAAGTCAATCATGTTACATCGTATCAACTTTCACATATAATATAAGTATTTTTACTAAAATAATATTAGCAACAACTGATATTTCTTTTGTATATTAAAAAAAACTTAATTTGACAATTCAATAACTCATGATTTTAAGTCATTTAAATGTTATTCCACCGTAACAATTCCACAAAATCCCTTACTCTCACTTGAAAACCCTAAATTCAAGAATTAAAAAATCAATAAAAAAAATCGATAATTGGTTCAAATTAGCTTAGAGCACTTTACCACATAACAATATACACTTTTAAAAAAGCTAACCAATCAAAATCTCTTCAAGCTCTTTTCTTTTTCCTTCACCTCCCTAACCTTTTCTTTCTAATACCTTACTTTTACCTCACTAAATATTTCTAATTTCAAGTAATTGAGTGTTTATTCTAGTAAAATTCCACACTTTCCCCCCTAAATCTTTAGTCTTCCCTAAATTTTCACAAGAGCAAGCTTGAGAAAACGAAGAACTTTCATTATCTCCTTCTTTCCCTTCAAGGTTGGATATAATAATAATAATAATAATAATAATAATAATAATAATAAGTATTATTATTATTATTTTATTAATTCCCAATATATCCATTCTTTACACTTTTTTTTAATGTTTTTTGGGTAATATTTTCCAGACTCCATCACTTGTTTATGCCAAATTTAAACTTGATTATTTTGAATTTCATTGTATTATAACCTAGTACCTTCCTTCCCGCATATATTATTTCTATTTAATTTTTGTTTGTGTTTTTATATTTTATATTTATTGGTCATTTTTTATTTGTTTTGTTTTAATCTTTTAAAATTTAAACTCATTTCATTCTATTCAATATCTTTTTATTTTATTTTTTAATTAACCTACAATATTCTCAGGTTAAATTTGAATTTTCATTAATACTAAAAATTCAGATCTGGGTTTACAATTTTCACAATACAAGCTGATTTAACATCATCTTTAAGATATTGTTTGTTTTTCAGCGCTTTTTTATTTTCTCATTTTTATATGTCGATTTCTGAAGTACTTTTTCCCTCTGCCATGGCAAAATTGTATGGGTTGTGCAAAGGGAGAGTTTTTTGCCTGCAGACCCAAACTAGTAAATGATTAAATTTTCCAACGAGCGCGAAAACGGTGTGCGCCAATGCGCGGATACAAAGAAAACCCACTTCCTTTCGAGGTCAAAACAGTAAAACGGTGCACCACCTGTCGTTTAACCATCCATCATCAAACCATCAGCTTCACTGTGAGCTTCCACAAAACCCTAACCAGAACAACCATCCCTGCCAACAAAAGAATTCAACAACAATGAAATTCCGGTATTCCAACAAACTCCCTATTTTTGCTCACTCTTTACGTCTGAGCCACCAACACCATCAGCGACGCCAGTTCTTCACTTCGCTTCTCAAAAGGGTCCAAACAGCATCTCAAGTACGTGCTTCTTTCAATGGAAGCAGTGGAAATCCCCGAGGTTAGTTAATTGATTGAGTAATTCTCCCGTTGTTCCTGAGAAAATTGAGGAGAAAGAGAGGGGGAAAATGTCGATTATTATTATTAATATTTTAACTATCTTGGCTCCCTCTTGCAGTTTAGCTTGTTAGCTAGTTGTTAAGGTTGCTTGGACGGAACTATAAAAATATACTCTTAACTTGAACTGTAATTTTCCGAGAGAGAGTGAATAAACTAATGATTCTTGAGGTCACAAATTTTTACAGTGAATAATTTAGTATATATTAATTGGGGGCATGGCTGTGCAGGTAATATATTTCTGGTACCTGGTGCAACCGTGGCCACTTTACTCATGCTCGGTGCTCTTCATGCTCGTCGGCTTTATGATGATAAGAAGGTATATTATTCTCTCTTTTACTTATTTCTTACAAGTATATGTTAGTTCATGCTCTTTAAGAGTTTGAGTATCGTTATGTTATCTTTTATCTATACACTCTTTGTTACAGTATTCGTTCCCTCTTGATGCCAGGTCGAAGAGGCGCGGGAGAAAGGAATTGAGTTTGAGTTCCAACCTGATCATAAAGTAATATGCTTATATAATGACCTGAAATTTAAGTTTTGATACTTTAACCTTTAATTTTTTTGGTTAAATCTGTTTCGATTATCAAATTCTGTGATTTCATATCTAATTTTTCTATTAATTCCTATTACTTTCTCAACATCAGGCGTCATTTCTGAGGATGTTACCTTTACGCTCCATTTCTAGACTTTTCGGTTCCTTGACAAGTGTGGTGAGTATTCTTCACCCTTTTCTTTTAGCTACAGGCTCTAGTTACCTCTGACATTGTAACAACACATCCAGTTATGGAATAGGTTTTATGCACTGGCTAGTCTGGTCTCTGATTGAAAGAAAAAAAAACCTTGAATTGACCACATAAATTCCTCTTTTCCCTATCACTTCCTTCACCATTGTGTTACAATAGCATTGGTGCTTTGCTATTTCCGTATGACTTGCTAAAGGAACAAAATTTCAGGAACTTCCTGTTTGGATGCGTCCACATGTTTATAGAGCATGGGCTCGTGCATTCCATTCAAGTATGATTGCTTACTGTTTCTCTGCTCCCTTTTATTGATCGATACCTGTACTTTCTTCCATGTTTTGTTGTTATTTTTTTTTATGGATACTGTAGAGTATGTGAATTGTTAACTAAAAACAAGGATATGAGAAAATTTCTAAGCTTGTGTTTATATCAGACTTAGAAGAAGTAGCTCTGCCTCTTGAAAACTATGCTTCTTTACGGGAATTCTTTGTTCGGACCTTGAAAGAAGGTTCCAGGCCCATCGACCCTGACCCACATTGTCTGGTAACTGGTAACAAGCTTCTTGTGGCATCTTAGTTTTCCAAGCTGTTTCAATTGCTGATTGTTTTACAACTTGCTTGTATATGTTTCATTTTTTCTACAGGTTAGTCCTGTGGATGGTACTGTTCTAAGATTTGGAGAGTTGAAAGGCTCAGGGACTATGATTGAGCAAGTCAAAGGTTTTTCTTATTCTGTTTCTTCTCTTCTTGGTGCTAGCTCCTTGCTTCCCGTGATAACTGAAGGGGATATGCACAAGGAGAGTAGTGAACAGCAAGGAAATCTCAAAGAGAAGAACAAGAAGTCATGGTGGAGATTTTCATTGGCTTCTCCTAAAATCAGAGACACTGTGTCAGCATGGTACTCACATACTAACATGTTTCCTTTTTTCCCACTTTATGTAAATGTATTGAATTTTCGTTGCAAAACTGACATGAATTATTATTAAGCACTTTCCTTTAGATTAACCTAAAAGTAATGGATATCATGCTTCTAGAATTTGCTAATACGTTTAATATAGCCATATTTTCTTACTACAAAATTTATTTTCTTTGTAATTCGATGAAGTTATACTTCCAGATTTCATGGGAAATCTTAGCTAAGGAGCTATGTTGTTCATGAGAAAATGCCATTGGGATTCGGGATTGAGACGGGAAATGTTAAGAATCCATGAATAATTTTGTTAGAACCTAAGAATAGTGAACAGTAATGAAGAGGTTCAGGTGTTGTCACTCCTAAAGTGCCTCTGTGCCAGAAATGTGCCTTTACCATTTATGCATGATTTCAAAATCTTGAAATGCATATTAAATTAATAGTGTCACATGGAACATGGTATTGGCTTTCATTCATCTTCGATATTAAAACTTTGTTGAGTGGAGCATCTTAATATGCATGATGCTTGTATTGCACTTTTCATGCAATGCATTTAGATCTTCTGTTAGGTTGTGGCATCATTAGCTACAGAAGATGCTAGCGTAGTTTCATATTTTTTATTTATTTACATCCACATGTTACGGATCTCTGATGCATTTTCAATTGCTTGATAAATGTTGATGGTTCCATCCATGAATAGAAAAAAAATATGCATATGGAATTCACCAAATTATTGCAACCTGGAATAAGTACCATGTTTCTTGCATGAAGTTTCCTGGGGTGGTCAGGATTTTGAAATCAAGGTTTCCTGTTAATGCTTTGGGCTTTGCGGAAGATGATTGATTTTATGTTAAGCTCTATGGTCCTTTCCCTGTCAGATTTTCTGCTATACATGGGCAATATGATCCTATAACAAATGTTAAATTGGTGCATGCTTTAAAATTTGATTGCAGTCCAGCAAAAGGTCTCTACTACTGTGTAATATACTTGAGTCCTGGAGACTATCATCTGATACACTCACCTGCTGATTGGAATGTTCTTGTCCGCCGGCATTTTTCAGGTAATCCTATCAACCTCTTATTTACTTACATAACTCAGTTTTTGGATACACTGTGTTATTGTTTTATTAATTTTACTCTTCAAATTAGACATGCATCCGCTTCTCTTCTTTTGATTAGAAGCTTCTTTATAGTTATCAATCTATTGTGCTTGATTTCTTGTCTGCTGACATTTTTCATGTAATCCAATTAACCTTGTTTCTGCTTAGGAAACTCAGTTTTTTGGATACTTTGTGTCATTGTTTATTATGTTTGGCCTTCAAATTAGATTTGCATTCGCTTCTCTTCTCTTGATTAGAATGTTCTTTATAATTGTTAATCTGCTGGTTGCTTAGGCTCCCATAAGATATATTTAATTGGTGAGATGTGATATAAAATGGAGAACATGAAAGCAATGTCCCTTTGAAAATTGCAAAAGGATGGTGAAGAATACGTTTGCACATTTACAGTGCTGAAGAAAGAGGGAGAGAGGGCAGCTTATCTACCATCAGGAATGCTGTAGAGATAAAATCCTTGGCATTGTATTGATATATTTGCACACATGAGAAATCACAAATCATGTCTTTGTAGTGTGTCCAGTGCTTTCTATTTGTTAGTCGCTGTGAAGTGCTTCATATGACATACTGGTCCTTTCAAGAAGGTTGTTTTGAAATTCACACCTAGCAAGAAATAGGAAGAACTCTATTTTGGTGCCTTGCCTTCTCTCTTGTCAGAGACCTTGATCAGCTTATGTTCAATAGGTTCACTAGATCAATGGGCAAATATTTTTTCTGGTCAAATTCTCTTGGAACTATGCTAAATGCAGTTGCTTGGGTTGTCCTGGTGACATCAATCAAAGATTCAAATTGCACATTATGGCATCCTGAGGGAGGATGCCACAACAATCAGTAACAGGAAGATGGATAGCCATAATGACCAGCATATTACCATGAGTATGAGGAGGATTTTAATCTGTTAGTGCTTATGGCACATGAAACAGATTGGTTTTGGTTCTAGAGGTGCACATTCATAAATTTGTCCAAATAGCTGTAGCAGTCACCAAGTACATAAGGAAGAGCATGTTTGCACCTGTGCAATTTGTGATATATGTGGTCAATAATTTTTGTTGGATATTCACGCATGTCTCTATTATTCCATTAATATATAATTAATGTGACTTTATGCTGCTAATTTTTCAGTTATTATGTAGGGCATCTATTTCCTGTGAATGAACGAGCTACAAGAACCATCAGAAATCTTTATGTTCAGAATGAAAGGGTAATCCTGATTTGTATCTTTTGTACTTAACATTAAGATTTGACAGTGTAGTAGCTTCAATATTATTTTTAATCTTCTATGCTTGTCCTTAATCTTGTTGGATTGGAGGTATTCAGTTGTCAAGTTTTAGAATGTTATATAAGATGGTGGAGGAGAGGTGAAGAGCTACATCATGCCATAAAGCTCTTCTTTTGCATATAATTTATATATGTATTGGAAATTTGATTCTTATGTTCACAATTAAAAATTAACAAAAACTTTACTGGACAGTTGCTTGATAGAAAGAACCAGAGCCTAACACATCTTTTCTGCGTGAATTTGTGAATGTGTGTTTTCACTCTCTTTCTCCATTTGTTGGTCACATCTTTTGTTACTATGTAATGTGCCAATATGCTCCATGATCTACTACTTCCCCACATTTGGCACATATCGGTAAGCTTTCAACCTTTTTAGCTGTGGTAGCTCGGTGTACAGGCTTGATCAAAATAGCCTGACAGAATTTTCTTGGATGTTCTAGGTTTTTAGTCTCGATTGTGCTCTGCTTAGCTACCCTCTCCTCATCTTCATGGATGTCTCTGGGGTTTCATTCATTGCCTTTGTTTTGTTCTTATCAGGTTGTGCTTGAAGGTTTGTGGGAAGGAGGATTCATGGCTATTGCTGCAATTGGTGCTACAAATATTGGGTCAATTAAGGTAATGCAACACAATAACAGAAATCTAGTGTGTCTCTAACGAGATGCCTTCAGCTGACATTAGTCTAAACTTGCATGTTGTACAGCTTTTCATTGAACCAGAACTTCAAACAAACCAGCGAAGGCAAAAGATACTGAATTCAGAACCTCCAGATGAACGAGTATATGCACTTGAAGGGGTTGGTAAAAGTCTCAAGAAAGGGGCTGAGGTTAGTAATGCATATAGATTGTATTTTGAGAATGATCCTTGCAAGTAGTACAGCTATGATTAAATCAGGTGCACTACTTCCCATTTTTTTTTTCTTCCATTCTTTTCAACCTAGCTAATTGGAATCCTTTTTTTTCCCCGACCTGTTCTTTTATTTGTATGGAAAGGATGGAACAGGCATATTAGTCACCATGAGAATTTGATTGTTCTGAATCTTTTCATTTGAAGATGATGAATTTAATGGTTTCAATGATTGCTCCATTTAGGTGGCTGCTTTCAACTTGGGATCGACAGTGGTGCTCGTGTTCCAGGCCCCCACATTAAAAATGCTACAAAACAGGGATTCATCTTCGGAGTTTAGGTTCAGTATCAGACGTGGAGATAGAGTGCGTGTTGGGGAAGCTTTGGGGAGGTGGCATGACTTGTAAGAACAAGCTTGGCGTGTGTGGTACATTGACAATAGAGGGCAAGCATTTGTATAGAAATTCTACACCAATGAAGGTGGCGAACTGATTTCTTACCGTATTTCTTCGGGGTTTGAAGCCCTCGACAGCTCAATTTTTGTTTCCTGAAGCACCTTTGTTGGTCATTGAAAAACTCGGTTGTATCCTAGAGGTTGTGCGTTCAAGAACCAACAGGCATCAAGCAACTCACTCCATGGGTTCGACTGTAAGGACAGTAATGGTTCTTCTGTGTTTTGGTCAAATATTTGTTTGATTCTTATTTTGTCATATTACATTATTGATAATTTGGTTTCAGCTTGGGTTTCTTCAAATTCGGGAAATGTCCGAATTTTCCAACAGAAACAACAAACAGGATTAGTTATTCAGGCTCCTAAAAAATATAAACGAGTTGATATTTCGAGGGTGATTATTATTGAAATTGTATTTATGCTGCTAGGAGTTGATATTTCGAGGGTGATTATTTTTGTATTTTAAAATGTTTTTGTTTTACATTAATTTTTCAAGTGTTTTCAGATTGTGTTTTAATATGTCAAT
>Ga0307515_10012201_pt1 | contig 16196 bp, 14 predicted proteins | sample 17_EM_MG_FD_194513 | JGI IMG/M metagenome (GOLD analysis project Ga0307515, IMG submission 194513) | Populus trichocarpa ectomycorrhiza microbial communities from riparian zone in the Pacific Northwest, United States - 17_EM | ecosystem: Host-associated > Plants > Roots > Unclassified | place...
GGCCTGTCGAACAGCCTGTGGATGTACGTCGCGTTCCTGGGCATCGCGCGCTCGTGGAACAGCACGATGGCGTCCGGCCAGGTGCTCGCGATCGCCGTCGTGCTGTTCGTGATCTCCTCGATCGCGGTGCTGGTCGCGCTGCGCTTCGGGGCACGCGACGAACCGCAGCAGCGCGCCGATTGGGTCGATGCGATGAAGGCGCGCCTGAGCGACCGCAAGCCGCCCCGCGAGCGCCGCCGCCACGAGCGCCCGCGCTTCGAGGACACGCTGATGTGATGACAGCCCCCACGTCGCTTCGCTCCTGCCCCCGAGGGGGCGCTCAGTCGCCTTGGGGCGGCCCGGCGGCGCCTGAGACCTGACCCCACCACGGCCGACGCACTCCTACAATCCAAGGCTGCCGCCGCAACGAGCTCGCCATGAACCTTTCCGCACTCTCCGCCCTGTCGCCGCTGGACGGCCGCTACGCCGCCAAGGTCGCGGCGCTGCGCCCACTGCTGTCCGAGTTCGGGCTGATGCACCGGCGCGTGCAGGTCGAGGTCGAGTGGTTCATTGCGCTGTCGGATGCCGGCTTTGCCGAGTTCAAGCCGCTGTCCGAAGCCGCGCGCGGCCTGCTGCGCGGGCTGGTGCTGCGCTTCTCCGAGACCGATGCACAAGCCATCAAGGAGATCGAGCGCACCACCAACCACGACGTGAAGGCGGTCGAGTACTGGCTCAAGGGCCGCTTCGACGCCACGCCCGAGCTCAAGGCCGCGGGCGAGTTCGTGCACTTCGCGTGCACCAGCGAAGACATCAACAACACCAGCCATGGCCTGATGCTGCAGGCGGCGCGCACCGACGTGCTGCTGCCGGCGCTCGACAAGCTGATCGTGCGCCTGCGCAACCAGGCGCACGCGCTCGCCGCGGTACCGATGCTGAGCCGCACCCACGGCCAGACCGCGAGCCCGACGACGGTGGGCAAGGAGATCGCGAACGTGGTCGCGCGCCTCACGCATGCACGCGCCCGCATCGCCGAGGTCAAGCTGCTCGCGAAGATGAACGGCGCGGTCGGCAACTACAACGCGCACCTGGCGGCCTACCCGGGCTTCGACTGGGAGGCCTTCTCGCGCCGCGTCGTCGAGACGCAACTCGGCCTGACGTTCAACCCGTACACGATCCAGATCGAGCCGCACGACTGCATGGCCGAGCTGTTCGACGCGATCACGCGCACCAACACGATCCTGATCGACTGGTCGCGCGATGTGTGGGGCTACATCAGCCTGGGCTACTTCAAGCAGCGCACCAAAGAAGGCGAGATCGGCTCGTCGACGATGCCGCACAAGGTCAACCCGATCGACTTCGAGAACGCCGAGGGCAACTTCGGCCTGGCCAACGCACTGCTCACCCACCTCTCGCAGAAGCTGCCGATCAGTCGCTGGCAGCGCGACCTGACCGACAGCACGGTGCTGCGCAACATGGGCGTCGCGCTGGGCTACGCGTTGCTCGGCTACGACTCGCTGCTGCGCGGGCTCGAGAAGCTCGAGGTCAACACCGAAGCGCTCGCGGCCGACCTCGACAACGCCTGGGAAGTGCTGGCCGAACCGATCCAGACCGTGATGCGCCGCTACAACCTGCCCAATCCCTACGAGCGCCTGAAGGCGCTGACGCGCGGCAAGACGATCACGCGCGAAGCCTTTCACGAGTTCATCGAGACGCTCGAGATCCCGGCCGCCGAGCGCGAACGCCTGCTCGCGATGACGCCCGGCAGCTACACCGGCCACGCGGTCCGGCTCGCTCAGCGCATCAAATGAGCATCAGCTTCACGACCCAGCTGGCGCGCGCCGAAGCGCAGAACGACTCGGTGCTGTGCGTCGGGTTGGACCCCGACCCGGCCAAGTTCCCCGGGTCGTGGCAGGGCGACGCATCGCGCATCTTCGACTTCTGCGCGACCATCGTCGATGTCACCAAAGACTTGGTGATCGCGTTCAAGCCGCAGATCGCCTACTTCGCCGCGCAGCGCGCCGAGGCGCAGCTGGAGCGCCTGATCGCGCACATCCACCAAGTCGCACCCGGCGTGCCGGTGATCCTGGACGCCAAGCGCGGCGACATCGGCAGCACCGCCGAGCAGTACGCCAGCGAGGTGTTCGAGCGCTACCAGGCCGACGCGGTGACGCTGTCGCCGTTCATGGGCTACGACTCGATCGAGCCCTACCTGCGCTACGAGGGCAAGGGTGCGATCCTGCTGTGCCGCACGTCCAACCCCGGCGGCGCCGACCTGCAGGCGCAGACGCTGGCCGGCAGCGGCGACACCTTGTTCGAGCACATCGCGCGCCTCGCGCAGGGCGCCTGGAACCGCAGCGGCCAGCTCGCGCTGGTGGTTGGCGCGACCTATCCCGACGAGATCGAACGCGTGCGCCAACTGGCGCCGACGTTGCCGCTGCTGATCCCCGGCATCGGCGCGCAGGGCGGCGACGCAGTGGCCACGGTGCGCGCCGGCTGGCGCGCCGACAGCAGCGGGCGCACGGTCGCGCCCATCATCGTGAGCTCGTCGCGCGCGGTGCTGTACGCGAGCCGCGGCGACAACTTCGCGGCCGCCGCGCGGCAGGCCGCACTCGCCACGCGCGAGGCGCTCAATGCCGCCCGCCGCACTGTGGCCGGGGGCTGAAACGCCGCGGAACTGACCGGTCTTCACCCGCCAGTTCACGGCCCGCGCCGATCGGCGAAGTCGTACCATCCGACGGTTCGCACCCGCCCTGGCCGCTCGCCACGGGCCCCCGCAGCTGCCCGCAGAGGCACACGGACACGTTGGGAGATCGATGCCGCATGGCGACTGCCGCACCCCGCATGGCTGACGCTGAACTACCCGACTCCGCAGCCCGGATCATCGGGCGCTTCTTTTTCGGGACCAGCTGCGCCGCCGCGCTGGCCTGCGCCGCCGTTCTGGCCAGCCTGCCTGCCGCGCTCGCGCCGGGCGCACGCGTTGCGCTGGTCGGCAGCCTCGTCGTCTTCGCGCTGATGTGCGGCCTGGCCGCGCGCGCCAGTGCGCAGACGCGCTTCCCGATGACGCGGGCGCTGGTCGCGATGGCGCTGGTCGAGATGCTGCTGGCAGCACTGATCGCGCTGGCGCTGAACGAAGGCGTGCGCAGCACGCCGCTGGGTTTTTGCGCGCTGATCGTCTGCGTGGTCGGGGCAATCACGCGGCCGCGCATCAGCATGCTGCTCGGCGGCGCCGCGATGGCCTTGATGGCTGCGCTGGCCGGGCTCGAGCTCGGCGGGCTGCTGCCGCAGTTCAGTGCGTTGCTGCCTCCGACGCCGCCCGCACGACCGACACCGCTGATCACGGCGCTGCTGTTTCAGTGGCTGGTGATCCTGTGCGGCGCCGTCGGCGGCGGCGTGATCGCACGCGTGCTCGATCATTCGCTGCGCGCCGCGGCCGAGCGCGAGCAGCGCTTTCGCGGGCTGCTGCGCATCGCTGCCGACTGGTACTGGGAGCAGGACGCGCAGCTCCGCTTCACCCACGTGTCGGAGCCCGCCGCCAGCGGCCCGGGCCACCTGCAGCGCAAGCCCTGGCAGCTCGCCGACATGGGGCTGAGCGACGCGCAGCTCGACGCCCATCGCGCCGAGCTCGAGGCGCGGCGCCCGTTCAGCGGCCTGCTGGTGAAGCTGCGCAATGCGGGCGGCCAGTTGCGTAGCGTGAGCCTGAGCGGCGAACCCCGGTTCGACGCGCACGGCGTGTTCAACGGCTACTGGGGCGTGGCCCGCGACGTGACCGACGAGCTGCGCGCGCGGCGCGCGGTCTCGGCCAGCGAGATGCGCTACCGCGATCTCTTCACGCGCTCGCCGTCGCCGCTGCTGCTGCACCGGCGCGGCGTCGTCTTCGATGCCAACGAAGCGGCGGCGCGCCTGTTTGGCTTTGCCAACGCGGCCGCCATGAACGGCTTCAACTGCATCCAGCTGTTCTCGCCCGGCCCCTCGCGCGATCGGGCGCAGGAGCGCACCAACCACGTCGATCGCATGCGCGTCGGCGAGAGCCTGCCGGTCAGCGACTTTTCGGTCCGCTCGATCGACGGCCGCGCGCTCAGCGTGCAGGCCACCGCGGTGCGGGTGGACACGGTCAGCGGCCCGGCCAACCTCGCGATCTTCTTCGACATCACCGCACGCCAGGCCGTCGAGGGTGCACTGCGCCGCTCCGAGGCGATGCTCTCGCACCTGTTCGCGACCAGCCCCGACTGCATCGCGCTGACCGAAATGGCGAGCGGCCGCTACGCGATGGTGAACCCGGCGTTCTGCCGCCTCACCGGCTTCAGCGCCGAGGAGGTCGTCGGCCGCACCGCCGCCGAGCTCGGGCTGTGGCACGACCAGCGCACCGCCGACCACTTGCTGACCGTGCTCGCGCGCGACGGCACGGTGTCCGATCTGCCCGCGGTGTTCGTCGCCAAGTCGGGCCGGCTCGTGTCGATGCAGCTCGCGGCCGGCCGCTTCGTGATGGACCAGCGCGACTACCTCGTCGTCAACGCGCACGACGTGACCGAGAGCGAGCGCACGCGCATGCAGCACAGCGCGATCCTCGAGCGCGCATCGATCGGCATCGCGTTCACGCGCGACGGCCGCTTCATCGACGCCAACCCGTACTTCGCGCGCATGTTCGGCTGGGGCGATGGCGAGCTGCCCGGCCAGCCTGGCTCGGTGGTCTGGGCGAGCGCCGCCGATCACCGCGAGATCGGCGAGCTCGCCGGGCCACTGCTGAGCGTCGGCAAGCCGTTCGAGATCGAGCGCCGCATGCGCCGCCGCGACGACAGCGGCTTCTGGTGCCGGCTGCTGGCCCAGGCGGTGGACGCGGCCGACCCGAGCCGCGGCGGCACGATCTGGATCGCCGAGGACGTGACCGAACGCCGCCGCCTCGACGACGCGCTCGCCGCCGCGCGCGACGCGGCCGAAGCCGCGAGCCAGGCCAAGAGCGCGTTCCTCGCCAACACCAGCCACGAGATCCGCACGCCGCTGAACGGCCTGCTCGGCCTGGCGCGGCTGGCGATGCGCGAGGACCTGCCGGCCGCGCGGCGCCGGGAGTACCTGGGCCAGATCCTCGACAGCGCGCAGAGCCTGGCGGGCATCATGTCCGACATCCTCGATGTCTCGAAGATCGAGGCCGGCCGGCTCGCGCTCGAAGACACGCCCTTCGATCTGCACGACACCTTGCGCGCAGTGCACCACGCCTACGACTCGCTGGCCGAGGTCAAGGGCCTGCGCCTGCAGCTGGTGCTGCACGACAAGCTGCCCGCCACGGTGCGCGGCGACCCGGTGCGGGTGCGCCAGATCCTGTCGAACTTCATCACCAACGCGCTCAAGTTCACCGAGCGCGGGCATGTGCGCATCGAGGCCGAACCCGCGCCCGGCGGCGGCGTGCTGATCAAGGTGTCGGACACCGGGCCGGGCATCGCGGCGGACGTGCGCGAGCGGCTGTTCACGCCGTTCTCGCAGGGCGACAGCTCGACCACACGGCGCTTCGGCGGCACCGGCCTCGGCCTGTCGATCTGCCGCGAGCTGGCCGAGCTGATGGGCGGGCGCGTCGGCGTGGACAGCGTGCCCGATCAGGGCAGCAGCTTCTGGGCCGTGCTGCCGCTGCCCGCCAGCGCGCCGGCCATCGCCGCCGTCAGCACCGAGACGAACGATCTGAAGCTGTTGTTCGGCGCGCGCGTGTTGATGGTCGAAGACAACCCCGTCAACATGATGATCGCCGTGGCCATGCTCGAGCAGTGGGGCGTGCGCGTGGCGCAGGCCTTCGACGGCCGCACCGCGGTGGCCGCGGTGCATGCCGCGGTGCACGCCAGCGATCACTTCGACGCGGTCGTGATGGACGTGCAGATGCCGGTGATGGGCGGCCACGAAGCGGCGCGCGAGCTGCGCGCTCACTTCCCGCCGAAGACCTTGCCCATCATTGCGCTGACCGCCGCGGCGCTCGTCTCCGAGCGCGACGAGGCCTTGGCCAGCGGCATGGACGACTTCCTCATCAAGCCGATCGACGCCCCCAAGCTGCGCGCCTCGCTGGCGCGCCACTTGCGCGCCCGCGCCGCGGCCTGAGAGGCCGACCGGTCAGAGCTGCAGCGGCAGCTCGCGCAGGCGCTTGCCGGTCAGCGCGAACAAGGCGTTGGCCAGCGCTGGCGCGATCGGCGGCGTGCCGGGTTCGCCGACGCCGCTGGGAGGGCGCGAGCTCGCGACCAGGTGCGTCTCGATGCGCGGCGCGTCGGCCATCTTGATCATCGGGTAGTTCGGGAAGTTCGTCTGCTTGACAACGCTGCCTTCGATGTCGATGCGGCCGAACAGCGCCGCGCTCAGCCCGAAGATCACGCCGCCTTCCATCTGCTGCGCGACGATGCCGGGGTTCACAACGATGCCGACGTCGGCCGCGCACACCACGCGGTGCACGCGCGGCCGGCCGTCGACCAGCGAGACCTCGACGACCTGCGCGACGACGCTGCCGAAGCTCTCGTGCAGCGCGACGCCGCGTGCGCGACCCGCTGCGAGCGGTGTGCTCCAGCCGGCCTTCTCGGCAGCAAGCTTGAGCACCGCAGCGTGGCGCGGCGCGTCTGTCAGCAGTGCGAGGCGGAACGCCACCGGGTCCTGCCTGGCTTCAAACGCGAGCTCGTCGATGAAGGACTCCGAGAAGAACGCGTTGTGCGAATGGCCGACCGAGCGCCAGAAGCCGACTGGCACGCCGCTGTGTGTGGCCACGTGCGCGATGCGCTGGTTCGAGATGTCGTAGAGCTGATCGAACAGGCCCTCGCTGGTGGTCTTGTCGGGCGCGTCGATCGGGCCGGCGAGCGCGGGGATCGCACGCGCCATCCAGCGCGGCGTGATCGCATCGCCGGCGCTGGTGACGCTCAGGCTCGTCGGCAGCCCTTGCGCATCGAGGCTGGCCTGCATCAGCGCGACGCCGGCGGGGCGATAGAAGTCGTGCGTGATGTCTTCTTCGCGCGGCCAGACCAGCTGCACCGGCCGGCCGTCGGTCTCGAGCGCGATGCGCACGGCCTGGCCGATGAAGTCGACATCGAGACGACGGCCGAAGCCGCCGCCGAGGTAGGTGACGTGCACGCTCACCGCGCTCTCGGCCACACCTGCCGCGCGCGCCGCGATGGCGCGCGCCGCCCCCGGCATCTGTGTCGGCGCCCAGACCTCGACGCGACGCGCCGCGCCCTCGCCGGTGACGCGCGCGGTGCAGTTGATCGGCTCCATCGTCGCGTGCGCGAGGTAGGGCGCGCGGTAGACCTGCTCTATCGTGCGCGCCGCACTCTTCACGGCCGCCGGCACGTCGCCGCGGCTGTGGAAGGCGAGACCGCCCTGCTCCTTCGCGGCCGCACGTGCCGTGTCTTCGAGTGCCTTGATGATGGCCGCGCTGGCCAGCACGCCGACCGGCGGCGCCTGCCACTCGACCTGCAGCGCCTGTGCGCCCTGCTTCGCATGCCAGTACGTGCGGCCGACGACTGCGAGCGCGTCGGTCGAGCCAGCGAACGTGCCCAGGCGCACGACACGCTCGACGCCGGCAAGCTTCATCGCCGCGTCCGCGTTCACCGCGCCGGGGCTGCCGCCGAGCATCGGGCAGTGGCGCACGACTGCGTAGACCATGTTCGGCAAGCGCACGTCGATGCCGAACGCGGCCGTGCCGTTGGTCTTCGCGACCACGTCGATGCGCGGCGCGGGGGTGCCGATGAGCTTCCAGTCCTTCGCGTCCTTGACCATGACGGTGCTGACCGGTGTCGCCGCCGCGGCCTTCGCGAATTCGCCGAAGTGGGCCTTCTGCCCGGAGCCATGGCTGATCACGCCATCGATGATGACGAGCTCGTCGACCGGCAGCCGCCAGCGCAGCGACGCGGCGCCGAGCAGCTGCGCGCGCGCCGTCGCCGCGGCGAGGCGCAGCACGTCCCACGCGTCGGCGATGGTCGACGAGCCGCCGGTCATGTTGATGCCGAGTTCGCGCGCGAGCTTGGCGACGAGCCACTGCCCGGTCTTGACGCTGCGCGTCTCCTGCCCCGGCTCGCTGTCGCGCGGGTGGAAGGGCAGCGCACCGACGAAGCCGGCGACGTTGCCGTAGAGCTTGTCGGGCCCGGCCTGGATGAGCCGCACCGAGGCCAGTGGCACGTCGAGCTCGTCCGCCGCGAGCATCGCGAGCGCGGTGTGCACGCCCTGGCCCATCTCGCTGCGGTGCATCGCCAGCATCACGCTGCCGTCGGCGGCGATCTTGATCCAGCCGTTCAGGCCGACCTCGCCATCGACGACCGGCAGCGTGTCCGCGCCGCCCTGGCGGCTGCGCGGCGGCATCGCGCCCCAGCCGACGACGAGCGCGGCGCCGGCACCCAAGCCGCTCAAGATCAAGGTGCGGCGTTTCATCATTTCGCCCGCAGCGCCGTCGCCGCGGTCTTGATCGCGGCGCGTATGCGCGGGTAGGTGCCGCAGCGGCAGATGTTGGTGATCGCGGCATCGATGTCGGCGTCGCTCGGGTTCGGGTTCTTCGCGAGCAGGGCCGCCGCGGCCATCAACATGCCGCTCTGGCAGTAGCCGCACTGCGGCACCTGGTGCGCGACCCAGGCCGCCTGCAAGGCATGCGGCTTCTCAGTCGTGCCGAGCGCCTCGATCGTGCGCACCGCCTTGCCCGCCACCGACGACAGCGGCGTGACGCACGAACGCAGCGCCTGGCCATCGACCAGCACCGTGCACGCACCGCAGGCCGCGACACCGCAGCCGAACTTGGTGCCGGTCATGTTGAGCACATCGCGCAGCGCCCACAGCAGCGGCATGGCCGGGTCGACTGCGGCGTCGTTCAGCGTGCGCATCTGGCCGTTGATGGAAAGCTCCACGCGGTCTCCTGATCCAATGGGGCAGCCCGTGACGGGGCGCACCGATTCTGCGGCATGTCGGCGACCCGCCGGCGAAGAGCGCGCCGCCCGATCGGCGGCTCAGGTGGCGATTCGCTTCTGCATGAAGACGCTGAGCGGATCGTCCCAGTAGCCCCCGAACGGACCGCGGCGCTCGAAGCCGCTGCGCGCATACAGGCCGAGCGCCTCGGGTTGGAGCGGCCCGGTTTCGAGCTTGAGCAAGCGGCAGCCCGTGGCCGCGGCTTTCGATTCGAGCATTGCCAGCATCGCCTTCGCAACCCCTTGACTGCGGCCGCGAGGGTGCACGTACATGCGCTTCAGCTCACCGTAGTCAGGATGGAGGACGACGGCACCGCAACCGACGGCGCGGCGCTCGGCATCCCTTGCGACGATGAACAGCACATGGGCTTGCTTCAACGACTGCAGGTCGAGCAGGTGCGTGCTCTCGGGCGGATAGAGCGAGCGCTGGTAGGCATCGAGCTCGGCGATGAGCTCGATGACGTCGGGCTGGTCGGGCGATTCAAGGGTGATGTGCATGGGCAGAGCGCGAGTTCATTGAGCGGCCTTGACCCATTCGCTGGCCTGGACTCGAGCGACCACGACCGCCTTGCCGGCGCCATCCGGCCGGAAGATCGTGGCTTCGCCTTCCTTGACTTCGAACCAGTCCTTGCCGAAGGCATCGAGGATGTTCGGCTTGTGCGTGACCAGCAGCGTGTTCTTGCCGGCATCGGGCGGCGTCGCCACCATCTCTCGCAAGGCCTCGGCACGGCGATCGTTCTCGATGGGCGTGACGACGAGCCCGCCTTCGGTGAGGTCAAACGTAGGCGTCACATCAGCGCCGCCGACCAGCCTGCCTGTTTCGACCGCTCGATTGAACTTGCTGGTGTAGACCTTGCCGATCGGCACCTGCAGCGTCTTGAAAGCAGCGCCGACTTGTGTAGCCAAGGCCTTGCCGCCTTCGCTCAACAGGCGTTGCTTCGAGACGTTGTCGTGATTCAACGGGTCGATGTCCGCCTGATCGCGATGGGTCGCGCCGTGGCGAAAGACGATGACGTAGCCGCCCTGCTTCAGCGTCTCGGCCAAGGCCTTCACGTCGACTGTCTGCGCGTGTGCGCTTGCCGAGGCGAAAGCAAGAAGGACCAGGAACCTCGGCAGCATCCAGTGCGCGATGGCGTTCATGCGTACTCCTCTCTCTTCAGGTTGAAAGGCGAACTCCAGAACGCGATGGTAGAGCGTCGACACGCCCATCACACAGCTCAGGCCGCCACACCACCGGCAATATCGCTGAAGGCCTCGATCAGATCGGCCGCCGGCTGCGGCGAGCGTTCGCCTTGCGGCAGCAGCGCCTGAACGCTCACGCGCACCTCGGGCAGCAGCGTGCGCACCTCCAGCGCCTCGTGGGTGGCGGCGGCCGCGGTGAACGAGTCGATGATGGCCGGCCCGAAGCCTTGTTCGGCCAGCACCATCGCGATGTGATGGGTCTGCGCCGTCAGCCCGCCGCTGGGCTCGAGGCCGAGGCGAACGCATTGCTCGGCGAGCATCGCCCCGAGCGGGTCGCGCTCATCGATGCGGATGAAGCCGCTGCGCATCAGATCGGCCAGCTCCACTGTCGTGCGCCTGTCGATGGCGCCGCGCGCGGGACGCAGCGACACGCAGACCAGCCGCCCGGTAGCGACCGCGACGTGCTGCACCGCCGGGTGCTGGACGCTGCCGTAGACGATGCCCACATCGCCCTCGCGCAGCGCGATCGCCTGCGTGATCTCGTGCGAATGCAGCGTTCGGACCGACACCGCCACATCCGGATGCCGGCGGCGGAAGCGCCGCAGTGCATCGGGCAGCGCGCGCACGGCCAGCGACGGCACGATCAGCAGGCGCAGCGCCTGGCGCTGGCCGGCGCGCAACCCGCCGGCCAGACGCCGCACCGACTCGAGCTGCGAGACGAGCTTCTGCACCTCGGGATAGAGCAGCTGCGCTTCACGCGTCGGCACCAGCCGGCTGCGCTGGCGCGTGAACAGCACGTAGCCCAATTGCAACTCGGCGTGCTGCAGGGTCTGCGTCACCGCTGGCTGGGTCACGTGCAGCAGACGCGCTGCGCCGCTGACGCTGCCGGTCAGCATGATCGCGTTGAAGACCTCGATGTGCTTGAGCCGCATCGTCCTTGCTCCTTCGATTGGCCGAGACCGCGCCGGCACCGGCGAAGCATTAGCTTAGCTTATAGCCGGCCGCGAACTTCCGATGCGACAAGCCGGACCGCGCCGACCAGAATCTGCCGGACCCACCGATGCCCTGCAGCAGCGGCTCTTCTCTTCATCAAGGACTTCACGATGCGCACGACAGCTCTCCGAATCGCCTCTCTGACCACATTCATGATCGCGTTCATGGCGCCCGCGGCAATGGCCCAACCCGCGCTGACGCTGGACAAGGTCAAGGCCAGCGGCAGCTTCACCGTGGCCTATCGCGAATCGTCGATCCCGTTCTCGTACCTCGACGACAAGGCGCAGCCCACCGGCTTCGGCTGGGAAATCTGCGCCCGGGTCGTCGACCAGCTGAAGAAGGCCACCGGCCGCGCTGACCTGAAGGTCCAGGCGCAGGCGGTGACCTCGGCGAACCGCATCCCCTTGCTGCAGAACGGCACGATCGACATCGAGTGCGGCTCGACCACCAACAACAGCGAACGCCAGAAGCAGGTCGCGTTTGCGACCAACTACTTCTACACCGGCACGCGCTTTCTGGTGAAGGCCGGTGCGCCGGTGAAGTCGCTCGACGACCTGAAAGGCAAGGCGGTGGTGTCGACGACGGGCACGACCAACTTCCGCGTGATCCGCAACCTGAACGAGGAGAAGAAGCTCGGCATCGAGCTCGCAGGCGCGAAGGACCACGCCGAGTCGGTGCTGCTGGTGCAGACCGGTCGCGCGCTCGCGTTCGCGATGGACGACATCCTGCTGTATGGCCTGAAGGCGAGCGCCGCGAACCCGGCCGACTTCGACGTGGTCGGGGAGCCGATCCAGGTCGAGCCCTACGCGATCATGCTGCGCAAGGAAGACCCGGCGTTCAAGAAGTTGGTCGACGAGACGATCGCTGGGTTGGTCAGGAGCGGCGAATTCGAGGCACTCTACAAGAAGTGGTTCCAGTCGCCGATCCCGCCCAAGGGCATCAACCTCAATGCGCCGATGAGCAAGGAGCTGCGCGACAACCTGAAGAACCTGTCCGACCGACCGGCGACCTGAGCGTGGGCACGAGTACCACTAGCGACAAGACGCGCGGCCTGATCGGCGTGCTGGGCGGCATGGGGCCGCTGGCGACGATCGACTTCATGCACAAGCTGCTGGCTGCGACGCCCGCCGATGCGGACCAGGACCATGTGCCGGTGATCGTCAGCTCGATCCCGCAGGTGCCCGACCGCGCAGCGGCCTTCCGCGGCGAGGGCGTCTCGCCGCTCGCGGCGATGATCGCCAGCGGCCGGCGCCTGGTGCGCGCGGGCGCCGCGCTGGTCCTGATGCCGTGCAACACCGCGCACCTCTGGTTCGACGAGGTCCAGAGCGCGCTCGGTATGCCGATGCTGCACCTGGTGGACGCAGCACTCGAAGACGCCATCGTCACCGCGGGCAGGCACGCGACGCTCGGGCTGCTGTGCACCGACGCCACGCTGGCATCGGGCCTGTACACGAGGCGCGCGCCGCAGATCCGCTGGGTGCTGCCGACCGCCGACGACATGCTCGAACTGGTGATACCGGGCATTCAGGCGGTCAAGGCGGGCGCACTCGACCGCGCCGGCGACCTGCTGGGAGCTGCGGCACAGGCGCTGGCGCGGCGCGGCGCCCAGGCGCTCGTGCTCGGATGCACCGAGGTGCCGCTGGTGCTGGGGCCGTCGAACGCGCCGGTGCCCGTGATCGACGCCACGGCATCGCTGGCGCGACGCGCGGTGGCGTGGTCGCTGGTGCAACGCAGCCCTGCGACTTCGTGACGACAAAGCGCCGCGCGAGCAAACTTGCACAATGACCGCGGGCTCGAGTCTGGCTGCGCACGTGGTCCACTTGGGTTTGGTCACCTCTTTTTTTGTGCCCGCCGCGATGAATACCTCTGCCCTTGCCCATCTGCCCGAACACGGCCCGCCGGATCTGCTCTACCTGCTGTTCCACGGCGTCGGCGCGACCGCCCAGCACATGACGCCGCTCGCACGCCGCCTCGCGCACGAGTACCCGCAGGCGGCCGTGCTGTGCTTGGATGGGCCCGAGGCCTTCGACGCCGTGATCGGCGACACCAACGCGCGGCAGTGGTTCTCGATCCGCCGCGTCACCGAGAACAACCGCCCCGGCCGCGTCGCGGCTGCACTGCCCGCATTCATCGCGACGATCCGCGCATTGCAGGCGAGCTTCAGCATGCCGTGGGAACGCACCGCACTCGCCGGCTTCTCGCAAGGCGCGGTGATGGCGCTCGAAGCCGTGCAGGTGGAGCCGATGCTCGCCGGCCGCGTGCTCGCGTTCGCGGGCCGCCACGCCAGCGCGCCGACGCATGTGCCGACCGACACCACCGTGCACCTGTTGCACGGCCTGGCCGACACCGTGATCCCGGCCGCCGCCGCGGTCTATTCGGCGCAGACCCTGCTCGCGCTGGGCGGCGATGTCACCGCCGACGTGCTGCCCGGCATTGGGCATGAACTGCACCCGGCGCTGATGGACATGGCGATCGAACAACTGCGCAGCTTCGTGCCGAAGAAGGTGTGGCGGCAGGCGATGAGCGAGGCGCCGGTGTTGCCGCGCGTGGCGTCGAGCGACGAGCTGGGCGACTAACCGAAGGTGGTGTCGCTCTGCGCGTGGCCGCTGCCGAGGTACAGCCTGAGCATCGGCAGCGCGCCGTCATGCTCCCAGACCCGCGCGTCGATGACGAACTGACGGCCGCCGACGCGAATGACATCGCCGAGCGAAGGCGCCACCGAATGGTCTTGCCAGAACCGCGGCACATCGATCTTGTTGATGCGGATCCAGGCGCGGTCTTCCGACGTGAATTCCAGAACGATTCGAAGATTTTCCTGAGTCATGGCGTGCCCTCTGGCGAGTGCTTTCTCGGCGATATGGCAAGCGTACTACAGCGGATGCGGGCGCTTGATGGAGTGGTCAGGCGGAGTTGGTTCGTGAGCATTCAAGCCGCACGTTCAATCTTGTTTTGGAAGCGCCCAAATCAGTCCCTGAGTTACCAGGCGTGGAAATACCGTTGCATGATCTTCGCCGTCCAAAACAGTGACCTTGAGGTCCAATCCGCGCCAGCGGTGCGAGCGCAACTCGGCCGCGTAGCGATTCATCAGTGCGACCATGTTCTCTTCGTCCGGTCGATTGCGAGTTGGTTGCTCAAGACTCCCCGCATAGAAGTGCACCTTGCCGACCAAGTCACCATGTGTTTGTGCGTAGCGCCTGAGAGCGCCGAAGGGCTGCTCTTGATCGAACCAGAGGGACGGACTTCCGAGAATGTAGTGACTGAAGGTGTTGGGCCGCTCCAGGAGTGCCTGCAGGCCCAGAAGACTGCCGTATGAATGACCTACATAGATGCGCCGCCTGGGATCGGTTCGGTAACGACCGTCGACCAGAGGAAGAACGTCTTGCGCGAGGTAGTCAAGGTATGCGGCGCCTTGGCCATACACGCCTTCAGGCGCCTTGCGCTCTCGGGCCCGGTCTGTGGGTGTGTAGTCCCGATTGCGGCTGACGACGCCACTGTCGCCTTGTGCGTAGCCAAAACCGACCAAGATGAAGTTCTCCAGCCCGACGCCGTGCCGGCTGACTCGTCCGGCAATGGCGCGGATCAGGGGAAAGGCGTAGGGCGCATCCGTGACATAGACCACCGGATAGCGCTTGGTCGTCTTTGCATAGTCAGCGGGGAGGCTGACGTAGATTTCATAAGCCCGCTTCAACCGCGGGGCCGGGGTGGCGATGACCTCAGTGTCTTCCAGGACGTAGGGCGTTGGAACTGCTGCAATTGCTGAAGTCGCGAGAGCAATCTGGGCAACACACATGCCCACATAGCTTCGCAACGAGCACAGTGTTCGGCGGGAGTTCTGCATGCCTTCGGTGCCTACTTTGGGCTGGGAAGCGGCATGGTGGATCGCGCGGCCACGCCAGACATTTCGCGCCCGAGATGCTGCGGGAACCATCGACTGCGAAGCCGCATGAACGGCAGTTCGACCACGCGGAATAGCAGCCACCCACCCGCCACACCCGCGCAGAGGACCAACACCACCACCGGAGGTGAATTGGCATCGATATGCCGCTGCGCCAACTGAGGGCTGATCAGCATGAAGAGCGGCTTGTGGACCAAGTAGATCGCATACGACCAGCGCGCAAGAGGGGCGGCGCCAGGTATTCGAACGCGGTGCAGCAGCGATCCCGGGCTGAGCGCCGCCAAGGTCAGCAGCGCGAAGCTGGCCGCCAGCAGCGAAAACCCAAAAGCCGTCGCGATGAACGGACTGGGAAAATCGTTCGCGAAGCCCAAGAACACGCCGACCGCGCCGAGCAGACCCATCACTAGAAGCGCATTCCCCCGCCGAAGGATTCTCGCGTACAGATCGGCATGAAAATTCTTGAGTACCGCGACCGCGACGCCGAACAGCAGCTCGTCGAAGCGGGCAAAGCTCGAGTAGTAAACCTCGGCCGAGAAGGAATCGTACCCATACCTCAGCGACGCGAAGCCACGCAGCACGATGCCCATTGCCACGGCAGCGCCGAGCGCCCACCACACTGTGCGCGACGAGCGGCTGACCTTCATGATGGCGAGCGCCGCAATGGGGAGAATCAGATAGAACTGCTCCTCGACGCACAAGGACCATGAGTGGGTAAATGTCTCCCCGTAGGCCAGCCCGAAGTTCTGCGTGAATGTGAGGAATCGCCAGATCGGCGCGGTGTGGGAGCCGGCGAGCGCCCCAGGCAGCAGCAGGTAGGCAATCAGTACGACGTAGTAGTTGGGCAGCGTTCGAATCAGGCGGCGAGCAAAGAAGGCCTTGAGCGACAAGGGTTGGCCATGGGCGATGGACGCCGCAATCTGGTTGCCGATCAGGTAGCCGCTGAGTACGAAGAAGAGGTCCACGCCAGCCCACCCGATGCTGCCGACCACACCAAATGTCTCATGGCGGCTGACGAACCCGTTGTAATGGGTCATGAGCACCAAGCCGATGGCGGCGGCCCGCAAGGTGTCCAACCCGCCCACCCGCGTGGCACTGGCTTGCTGATTCATGGGATCGGGTTTCAGAGATCTGTCTGGGAATGGCATGTGGCAGACATGCTCGCTTGACGGAGGGCTTGGCCGCCACGGCTATGCACCTGCGCGTGATTGCAACGAGGCCGCGATGAGGCTCCAAACAATGAGTAC
>Ga0307515_10012202_pt1 | contig 16196 bp, 10 predicted proteins | sample 17_EM_MG_FD_194513 | JGI IMG/M metagenome (GOLD analysis project Ga0307515, IMG submission 194513) | Populus trichocarpa ectomycorrhiza microbial communities from riparian zone in the Pacific Northwest, United States - 17_EM | ecosystem: Host-associated > Plants > Roots > Unclassified | place...
TTTCGAAATAAGTTTATTTCTATTATAATAATTTTATCCAAAAATTGCCAGTATTCCAATATTAACACTGCAAATATTGACAAATGCCAATATTTTATTGGCTGGATTTTCGCTTATTGAAAACCTCACTGCGTGAACGATACTTTTGGAAATATGGATAACACCACAAACCTTAAGAATCAGAACGCGCTCGCAGCACAGCTTCGAATGGCTGTTGATGCTCATGCCTTCCCACAGATCGACTCTATCAAATTGGTTAATCGGAGTCTACACATGGCTGGGAAGGAAAAGCAGCACTTTTCGTGCGTCGACATTCTCCATGACAGATTGCAGACTTATCCGAAAGGGCGTATCCAGACTCTTACTATGCGTTCCTCTGTGGTTCACGATGAAGAGGATAGCGATCAGGAGATGGGGCTCACGTACGAAGAGGAGGAGGACGAAGAAGAAGAAGAAGACAACGACGAGGACAACGAGGGCGACGAGGAAGCAGAAGAGGAAGGAGACGAAGAGGAAGAGGAAGAGGAGGAGGAAGATGATGACTTGTTGCCCGATGCAGACAGCAATTCGAGCGAGACTGAAAACACCGTGTGCAAGGGGGAGAAAGAACTCGGCAGTAGCCAATACAATGGTATCACTTTCATGGGAAACATGAAAGAGGACGCAATGGTCATGCCTGATGGAACAGAGCTGTTCTCCAGTCATGTTGAGTCCTACAAGATCTTGGAAGGCCTTATCGAGGGCTCTTGGTTCACCACTACCACTTGGCTTCGGTTTCCGCTATCGGTCTTGGATGCGACGAAGGACGAGTTGGCCGGGGTACGGTGCGTCGATCCGCTCACTATGACGACCAAGGAGACAACCTTATTCGCTAAGGCGGATGCGCTTTGCCCTACTGATCGACTGAGCACCGCGTACCATAATATTCGCTCCGACTTGGCATCCCTTCGTACAGCTGCGCCCACGCTTCACGATAGCATCGAGGAGAAACACGATGGGATCAAGATAACGAGCTTCGAGGACTTCTACCAATGATTACTGTAGCTCTCCTAGTCTCAGTCATCATTGCCCTTTTGGGGTGATTGCGTTTGGGTATTGGGGCATGTGCGGGTCTTCGGGTACAAACAGGGCATCTGAGGTTTGGGTATCGCTTCATGGAACAGGTACCTCTGGCAGAATCGGAAAATTTTGCTCTTCTCTGATGAAGGTAGGCAGCAAAATGATCTCGAGGAGCTTCATTTTGTAGGCCTTCATTCGCAGGTAATATGTAGTGACTTTCCTGAAGAGATATGAAGGAAAAAATCTCGTCTCACCAAATCTTTCTGCTGTTAACGTGCACTTGAGTTGTGAATAGCGATCATGCTTTGCTCCATCTTTTCGCATCTTAGGCTTGCTGATCTATAACAAGGAACTTATGCGAAAAGCTTTAGTATCAGCCCTGTGACCTTAGTAGGGCTACTAAATGCTTAGCGTAAACCGCTCCATCCATATGTATGTAGACTGTTCGATTCCACCCCTTCCGTTCAACTGGAACCCGAATCTGGATGTGCGCCTGACACAAATACAATCAGAACCGTAGCATATCTACCTTGACATCAGCACAGTATATCCTGGCAGAGCACAGAACGCTTGTGCACTTACGCGGTCCCGGCTATGAACATCTCCACCATTCTCGCCTTGCTGAGCACCGATAACACCGTAATCAAAAGTATCGTCGCAAATGCAACCACCAGCATCCTTCCTTTCTCTCCCTTCAGTGAATTGCACACCAGTACCGGGGCAAGCAGGAAAGTGACTACAATGGTTGAGATCAAAAAGCGGGCTAGCGTGGCACTGCGTTTGTTGGTAAATATGTAGACGTTCGAGTCGCGGGATATGGATCGATTTGGACCCTTGGTACATTGTTAGATTGGCTTTGGGGTTGACTAAGATGGAAGCAGCTCGCCTTTTGAAACTTGTCGGCGGCGGAGATGAGACAGTCTTCAAACCAGTGTTCTATTGCCTCTACTCCGGATTCTTTGGCTGGGCTAAGGGTTATCAGGTCTCGACCCCGAGTCAGAAATTCTCGCTCATTGCGTGCGAGACAAGCAGTATTCTTGATCCAGTTCTGCAAGCTCAGGACGCTGCGCGGGGCTGCAAGGTCGAAATCGAGAACCTCTTTGCCTCTTTTCAAAAACGCATCTGGTAATCATTAGCACTTCTCGGTGTCTTTCGAATGGCGCCTCAAAGAGACTGATGCAATACCGTAGTCTGCTAATCGCTTGTCCAGCTCTTCCAAGATTGTCAGCCTCTCGCTATTCTGGTCTCTTCGATTGCAGCTTAGAAACAAAGTGGCCTGTTCTGCTCTGTCCGCCTGCTCGAGTTGTTGTTCGAGCTGGGAAATCTTGTCCTGTTTGAGGAGGAGTAGGCGAGCGCGGACGGTGGAGAAACGGCGGCATATGTGGAACGAGCTATCTGCACCAATAAGTGCGGATAGTCGCGGGTAGCCCGGACGGTAGTCTTCAACTGTAGAGCATCAGTGCATATTTTTGGTTTTGATAAGTGTTTGCAGCTTACTTTGAGGTTGGTGCGCATTCTGTGCTGCAGTTGCTTTTCCTCTGAACAGAGCTTTTATGTATTTTTTGATGGAGCACTGTCGTCTATTTCTCGCATTATGCTGAGTTGGGACTGATCATAGTTAGGATTCAAGATGTGAGGGTTTTCTGTTCATACTTGCCTCCACTACTCATATCACCCAGCTCGATATCCTGAGATGTTGTGGCATTCGTCATGCCCGTCCCTATAAACCAAGTCAGGGGTACTATATACTAGATTTCTAGTTTTTAGGGGTATTATATACTAGATTATAGTAATCTAGTATATAATTTCTTAGATATTTAGTATATATATCTAGTATACTATATCCTAGACTCTAGGCTATTATACCCTAGATAATACTCTAGATATATAGTGTATAGTACACCGTAGAAAGGAACATAGAGGTGGCTACAAAAATTGAAACAACCCGTGTTGTTATCGAATTGGTGCAGCCGCCTTTCGATGACCTTCGGTAGGGAGGCTTTCTTTAGCGGCATGCACCCTGTGGCAGGTGTCAGCCCCAGCATTGCCTTGCCACGTCAATCAAGTCTGCCTTCTCCTTGCGCATAACGCTACATGAACCGCTCATGGTATGCAAAAGAAGTCCGATCATAAACCATTTGGAAAGCTGTGGGTGCGGCGCTATGGATTTCATTGTGTCGGTTAGAAGAATGACACGTGCTGCACGATCTTCTACCTAAGGTATGTACTTACCTTAAGGTAGGTCTGCTGCAACTTAAACCATACGAATGCGCATAATGTCTTGGTAAGCAGCTGTTTGGAGATGACCCACTCACAAGTGTCAAAGTAACCTTCAGCAAGCCCTGGAGGTAGTGCTATGTGTGCTAATGAGTCTCTCGCCTCGTTTTCCAATGGTTGGTATACACGCCTGTGCATCCTATTGGTCAAGTCTTCATTTTCCGAATCCACCTCACTTTTTTGACCCCGCCGTGCAGCCCCCCTCACCGGAATCGCTTGCATATAACCCTAGAGGATAGATAATTCGGCTAAGGGAGCCTAAGCTTTACATGCGTTTTATACCGCGATCTGAAATTTTAGGCAACTATCCTTCGCACACATCCTATTTCGACACAACTCCTCTAAAGGCTAGAAACAGTAATGAGTTTACTTGAAGAGTAGGTGTGCGATACATTATTGGAAGGAGGTCTAATTATGTTCAGAGGCGATGCTCTTCCTCCGTTCTCAGTGGATAAGAAGCCCACACGCCCATGGGTGAAGGATGCGAACCAAACCTCCAACGTAAGGTTGACTTGGAATCGTTGAAGATTAGCGCTCTAATTGACCAGGGCTGCGAGTTTGAACCAGGCGATAAGGTACACATCAAGATATCCGAAACTGAGACGGATGGTCCCTACCTCGTGGCGACCGCTGATCCAGAAGAAAGAAAATATACGTTGTGCCTTGACGACGGAAAGGGAACCACTGCGCTAGATGGAAGACAGTTTGATGAGGATGCCTTGTTACGCGATTGAATATATATCTTCCACTAGTGGAGTTACGCGGCACGCGTTCGTACAATGAAATCTTGACTCGACCACTCCTCAGATTGATTCAACCCGTTCCTTGCGGAGCGTGACAGTAAAACAAGAGATTTTCGTATCTTATCAGAGCATCGCCTAATACTCGAGCGAGAGCTAGTCCCATGCCCTGTCAACTTAGGAAGTAGCTGAGGGGCGAACGAACTCGGCTGGCTCGTAACAAATACTTTCAGGACGTCATCGCATGAAAGTATGCCTTGCGCTTTCAGTTCGTCGGGGACTTCCGTCTGTAGACTGATCTCTTCTTTACTTTCTGGTGGGACGACCATGAATCCCCCCTCGCCTGCGTCCGATAGTAGATTATCAATCTGCCAACACGGGCCTAGATTGATGATAGAGAAGTGCAAGGCAGAGATGGATAGGTTCTCGACAGATATCGTCAAGCCGTCAGACTCGCTTACGTCAAGTATCTTAGTCTCACTGGCTGAGATGGACTTGTCGCTTTTCACCGTAACTCGAAATCTTTTGACCCATTCGGCATTTTCAGCGCGGTTTTGGATTGCTTCGAAGTATTTGAACGCCCCAAGGTGCTCCAGAACGAAAATAGCAGCCTCTATGGAGTTATCCGGCTCTAATGGGACCCTGGGGATGCTTGCAATTGATTCCATCGAGTCTCCCAGAACGCAGTACTGACCTCCTTCGTGTGTCAAATTGAATGTGAAAGGGCCAGGTGACTCCGACGTCTCCAGTGCCACTAAAGAGTTCGCTGCGATGGCTGCAATCCATTGGCCCTGGTTTTCTATGGTTTCGAGGAGCCGTATCGCAGTCTTCGTGCTCGAGGTGGAAGTCAGAAGCTTCGCTTTTCCAACTGCGCCTTCTGGATACTCTCCTGCGTTCCTCGCAAGAAGCTCGGATGTGAGGTTACCAACTTGACACACTGTAGCTCTAAGGAATGAAGATTGGCGCTTGATCGCTTCAGGATTTTCAGCTGAATACAGAGGATAGATGGCGAACTCATCTCCCGACACGAGTCCATGCGCCACACCAGCTGCGATTTGGAGTTTATCTGAATCGGCCAATTGAAACACGGGTATCAAGGCGACTTCAGGTATTGAATACGGCCTTCCGAAGAATGCGAAGTTTTTATTTCCGTATCGCATTGGTATCTGGCTGGGGCAGCGTACGTGGAATTGAGCACGGATCAGCTGGTATAGAGAGCGATGTGTAATCTGTATTCCATTGTTCCAGAGCCTGTTCAAGGCATGGACGAGAAAAAATGTTAACATCCCGTTCTTTTTGCCGTTTGGATGTTGGATTTCTTTATTCTCTTCGTGGGGCCCGCAGGCGGCGAGGATTGCATAGCCTTGGGGATCGGTAAGCCATCTAGACTGAACTCGAGCGCTGCGAAGCTGATCATCTGTGGGAAGCAAATCCACGTCCAAATAATGTCTATCATCCATGGTGGAATCATAGGGTATCGTTCGAATGGAACTTTTGTCGCGTTTAGAACGAGCGACACCGCCAGAAAAACAGCAATCGAGAACGAGGGTGACAAAAATTCCTTTGGAGACCATTCGGTTGAGGATGTCTGAGAGTATTTTGCCTCCCAGGTAATTACCCTTGCCTGTATTACTGAACAGCACAAGAGCGAGGTGCCCAGATTTGCGCGAAGAGCTAGAAATCGTGTGTGAATCTGGTATAGTCGTGCCGTGTCCAGAAAAATGGATGTACACAGCATCGTCCGCAACCGATGAATCTAGTATATTCTCGAGGTGGCGTAGAACGTTTTCGCGGGTTGGCCATGCCTCGGGGCTCTCTGCGGGTGTTTCCTGAGTCGGGTCTGAAGGTTCGCTGGCAGTGAGAGCTACGATATCCGCTGTTGGGAGAGTTTGTCGGATGTACTGATGAACAATCTCAACGTCGGCTACGCTGCCTTGTAGGTCAAGCTGCTGGGGTACATGATAGTAGTTCACCCCAATGAGAAGAGCCCTGTGAGCCATGGATCGCGATCATGTCAGGGGATGAAACTGAAACTGAAAATCTCGCAGCCGAATCCATGTTATAATTATGCACGTGGAGGGTGCATGATACCTGCTAAATTCACGCTTCAAGATGTTGAGAGGATTGAGAAAGATAATGACCGGTCGACGTGGTTGAAACGGAGCAGGCCTGAAATGAGGCGGAAACCAAGCGTTGACCCCCGCCTAAACCAGACTAGCCTGAATTGTCTGACCGGTCAACTGGTCCATGCATGCTGTACGACAAGAGGACCTCTTGACCCCGCATCTTACATACCACGTACAACTTAGGGGGTGTTCGGTTGCAATCTGGAGCTTTTTCAATCTGACGTTGATCCGTGCTTTCACCGGCGTCAATTAGTAGATAATTAGTGGCGCTTAATCTGGTGGTTGTACTCAATCTGAAATAAAGCCAACTGTTCGGTTGATCACTCTAATTAAAAGGCCTTGGATGAGGATTAAAGTTAGCGATGTCTTCTACCCGGTTGGATCTGAACGGCGACAGTAAGAATTAAGAAGAGGACATCGTATAGGGCCTGCAGCTGCTGTAGTAATACCGTCGTCGGTAAGGGCGGTGGCGGTGGGGGTATGGTGCATTGGTGGGCAATCGGACGGGCGCACGAGCAGAGCTCCAGATTCGACTTGACGGTTAATCTGGAGAAAAAAGCTCCAGATTGATCTGACGCCAAGAGGTCAAGTTCAACTACTATATACGGTAAAGCGTGCGAATTTGACGCGGTTGCCGATCTGGAGGGGCTCCAGATCAGAAAGTCGCTAGATTGACCGAACAGACACCTCCAGATCAGATTAAGGCTCCAGATCAACTCGTTTCTGAAGCCTCCAGATTCAATCTGGAGCTGCAACCGAACACCCCCTTAAACATCACAAGTTGCATCTTTCGGATTCTGCCTTACTTATCTAGGCATGCGCCAATCATGTGGGTTCTGTCAAAACTCACAGCTCGCTCGACTGACTAAGCGACCGGAATCGGAATGAAGCCAGCTGAGCGGGAAGGCCGTGGAGTGGAGGCTCGGGACCAACCTTTGGAAGAGTTTGTTTCAACTCCAGTGGCCTCTGAAGAACAAGCCAGCTCGGCCACTGGAACCAATGACATGCACCCGTCGTTCGAGGAAGCATTGGACCGAGCTGAAAGAGATGTAATGCGCCTCCGAACGTCGGCTTTAAGCTCTGAACAACCTCTAGCCCCGAATGTCCTACAAGAGCTCGATGAGACGATTCAAATTTGGCAAACCGCGTCTGCAAACCAAGCTCTTCAACCGGAACGGCGATCGCGACTCTTTTCGCTACTTGGACACAGTCTAAGCATTCGCAAGATAATCCAAAAAAAGAATAACCTCGATACAGGAGTAGAGGACATGGTGCATGCCATTAAAGCCTTTGTGGAATGCTTAGTTATATCCAACACTCATCCGAATGACACGATATCCGCGCGACTCTTGCCGTTAATAAAAGAGATAAATGCACTACGCAATGAGACGAATGCCAAGGAGCCGTTCGAAGAGATCACTGGGCCGCTCGACAACCTTCGAATCAATCGACCGGAAGTGGATGACAATCGCCGATGGCTTGTCGCGCTGTGGAATTTCCATATTATGCGATATGAATGCAGTGACTTTGAAGCATTCGATAGCTTGGATGAAGCACTCGACGTGCTCAGCCTTCTGGAGACCGGGTTCTCGAACAAGCCTATCCCAACAGGCTGGTACTCCTCCTTGATACAAGACCATGCAGCTAAATTTCTGGCCACTGAAAACATTGACATTGTGGATCGGCTTATAGAGCTCTTTACATACCCACGGATCGGACCAGAGAAGCGAAATCCAGGACCACATATGCCGTATCGGGAACTAGGCGACGTCTTTGACAGGGTATTTCATCGATATGCCATCATGGGCAATTTCCAGGATCTGGATCGAGCATTGAGAATATATGAAGAGTTTGAAAGCTACCTAATTATCAAAGATTCATACATGCCCATTCTGCTATATGGCATGATGAGTGATGCGACTGGGGATACAGATTATACCAATCGCGCCCTCTGGCTCGCTGAACAGACCACGGTGGACCATGCGCCAAACATAGCCTGCTTTGCAGACCGCCAATGCGTTTGTATCAACACGGCATTCGAACATCAACGCCGGAAATTCGGGTTGGCCAAAAACGTCAATTGTTTGCACAAGGGCATTGCATTGGCAGAAGGATTCATTGCCGAGGGCATCCACGATGTCAAAACCCGGTTTTACGTCGAAAGTGAATTAGCTGATTTCCTGTTGACCAGAGGGAAGCATGGAATGAGTGCTTCGAATTCTCATCGAGCAAATGGAGACCTCCTTCGAGCAAAGGAAGACCTCCATCGGGCGAGAATCCTGATGGAGTACCAACTAGAACAAGATCCCAAGGTAGCCATGGAGGCACCAGACAACTCCCTCACAGACATCTATGAAGCCCTATACGCGCTCACAGCGGAGCGGCAGTATATCGACAAGGCCATCAACACCTTCAAAGAGCACAGTCGCTCTAGACCCCATCAGCAAGCGCTCCTCTCCCATAACTGTTACAAAATTGGGCGATTACTATTAGAACAGGATCGACTCTGTTCTGATACGAAGAATCTCGTGGAAGCTCTAGATTACTTCAAACGCGGATGTGATGATGAGAGTGGGAATCTTGAAGCCCGTATCTTCTGCGCAATAGAAGCCGCAGAAATTGAAGAGAACTCATCACATTGGAAGGAAGCTAGCTCGCTATACCAACAGACCATACACCTTATTCGGTCGTTCAACTTGCGGTATATGAAGAACCATGATAAACAAAGGAAGTTCTCCCAATTCGGAAGAGTTGCAACTTCAGGAGCAGCGGCCATGCTGAATGCTGGAGGCTCTCCTTCGGAAGCACTCTGGCTTCTGGAATCTGGACGAGACCTGCTGGCAAGTTCTTTGATGGAACTGCGTAGCGATGTCTCCGACCTTCAGACCGCTTATCCCACACTGGCAAAGAAATTCATCGCTCTTCGAGATGAACTTGACGCAGCTGGAGATGGAGGGGCGGCATTCACACACGACGAATTTGAGCCTAACTGGACACCGGATGAAGGAGATAGGCGAGATGCTGACCGGCGATTTAGGAAGCTTGTCCACCGTATCAAACAACTTCCAGGCTTCGAAGCCTTTTTGCCCGCAATATCAGTCGACACACTGACATCGGGCGCCCAGCGCGGCCCCGTGGTTGTGCTCAACAGCAGCACTTCCCGTTGCGATGCTTTCCTCGTCACAGCTGATGAAGTGAAAGTGTTGACTCTGTCAATTAAAGGAAGAGATGTCAGTCGAAAAGTCGCCGAGCTTCAAGCGTCCGGTGTCTCATATGCATTGCTAAAATGGCTGTGGGGGATGGTGGCTTCACCGGTGCTTGAAGCGCTAGGATATACCCAAGTTCCTCGGGACTCCATTTATCCTCGCATTTGGTGGGTACCCACGGGATACTTCAGCCTCTTGCCTATACATGCTGCGGGAAAATACGGTAGCGGGTCTACGGATACGGTGATGGACAGAGTCATGTCTTCTTACGCTACGTCGATTAAATCTCTTATTTATGGACAACAACGCAACAAGAGGAACCTAGCACTTGGCGACCATACAGAGAAGAATCAGGTGGGATCTTTCCCTAGCATTAATCCCGGTATCACACATGCAGTGTTGATATCCATGGCCACCACTCCAAGCCTTGGACAACGGTTTGACCTACCTTTTGCCGAAAACGAAGCGGATGAAGTGAAAAGGCTAATGGTCTCGCTGAATCTCGAAGTGGCCGAGCCTTCTCCCTATCGCCAGCCGGTGTTAGAGGAATTTCGACGCAGTCAAGTTTTCCATTTCGCAGGGCATGGTAATTCCAATGCTACCGAACCATCAGCAAGTTCAATCCTCCTGAAAGACTGGGAAAGCACGCCATTGACAACTGGGGACATTCGATCCACATCTTTGACTCTGGCACCACCATTCTTGGCGTATCTATCCGCTTGTTCTACTGGCGAAAATGCACAATTAATTCTTGTCGATGAGAATATACACCTGATCAGCAGTTTCAGATTGGCAGGTTTTCGCCACGTGATTGGATCCCTCTGGGAGGTAAAAGACGAGTACTGCGTCGATGTCGCAAAAGTGTTTTACGAAACACTTCTGGACGAAGGTATTACAGACGACGCTGTGTGTCTCGGCCTTCATAGGGCGACGAAAGCGCTTAGGAGCAAAGTCATCACATCCATGGTTAAGCTAGATCCATCGTCAGCCAATTCTCCATTGAAGGATGCACAGAGCATGGAGACTACTGATGTAAGTTCTCCTGCTCCACATAAATCATAAAGCTGATCTTATCCTGAAGGCGGATGTCAAAAACCCAACGCCTACCGGCGAAAACTGTCCGGATCTTGTAACAATCGACGAGACTTCCGCAAACCCGGGCGCACTTCTGCGGGGTGCGCGAGATGTCAAACTGGTTACCAGGATCGCGAAGCAGGAGAATGGACTAGACCCTCGGTATTGGGCACCGTACGTTCATTTCGGAGTATAGGCGATTGGGGACCGCCGAGATCCGTATGGGCCAAAAGGGCTAGAGCGAACAAATGGGTATCTGAAGAGGTCTTGGGGAATGTTCTCTACTTCTTTCAGGCTCGTATTGGTGTGATTCTCGAATATGAATATGCAAACTTGTCGACCTCTTCTGGAGTCGTGGACGGCAGGGTCGCACCATAAAGTCCAAATACCGATGCGAAGATGCTACGTCGTTGATGTGAGAGTGCGAGCTAATGTGAACGCTGACGAGGATGACTTCAAACATACTTGCGTGTGATATCTGACAGTAATGAAAGCGATTGGTGGCAAAAATTTGCCATCACAAGCAGGGAGGGCGGCCGACCCGCTCCGGCCATGACCTTGTGAGGTGGCGAATCTATGAGGGTGAGTTAGTTGATGGGAGGCTTACAGTAGCCAAGGTTGAGTTAGATCGCAAGGCTGCGGGATCGGCCCTCTTGCTAAGTCTTTGCACGGCCATGTGCCCGACAGCCACAAGCCCAGCTTACCAGATGACATAAGTAAATTACATAGGCGATGATTGTGTTAGACGTGCGGGGGTAGCGATCGTGCATAAATTTGCGCGCCACAGCAGACATAAGGCTGATGATGACTTTCTAGCATTGTAGTAAGTCTCTAAGACTCAGATAAGACTATTTATAAGTATTGTGGAGTACTAAGAGCTTAACAGCAGTGCTCTAGAGAAGGAATATTGTTATGCTCTAAATTAAGGCTCTCTGCGCATCAGGCGCGAAGGCGACAATGCAAACGTAATTTTTTAGTAGGAGAGGTTCTAAATGTGTAAAAGTAGCTGCAGCACACGACTTATATAGAATTATAGTGAATATTAGCGTGTGCGCAGGATTATAGTCGCTTAAAGTTGAAGTACCCCTTATATTTTGCGGCACAGTGGGTTTTGCGTGACCCAGGGACGGACGTTAGCAAGCGAGATATCCAATTGATCCAGAGACTCCATGTTTGCAGATACTGTGTTACTGGAAGAAAGAGTTTTTGAAAGTCGAATGGCCGTCAAGCTGTTCCTAATCGATGACGGCAGGAAGATGATTTTAAATATCTATGCGATCGCAACCATTCTTCCGGAAGAAATTCTTGAGTCTCGCTATATTTCCCTCGTCCTTTTCGCATGCGAAATGCAGCACTTCGAGATTAACACTAGCAGTACCTCTATACTTGATCCTCCTCTCCGCTGCGAATCTTCGTTCGTGCTTGAGGAATCGTGCCTTTTGCATGTCTATATGGCCGGTTTAGGGCTTATTTGGTAACTTTTTTTGACCAGGTTAGATCGACCAGGTGGATATCCACTAGGTCAGCCTTTTCATACCTGTGCGCCCGATATTAAGCGCTACTAGTGGGCGCCAAAGCAGGGGTGTATATCCACCTGGTGGAGGGTGTCCGTTTAGTAGGATCGTCGCCAGGTGGGTAAAAAGGCGTAGGGTGGTTATGTAATACGCATAGAGCGCCAAGGACGTCGGAAAAGCTCTACATAGAATAAGTAGTTAGATCCTTATTGATATACTCACCTTTTTAAATGGCCGACGACAATGAGCCCATTATAGCTAGATCTATTGCCGTTGTGGCCGCCTCTACCCATGCCTCTATCAGCACCCCTACCTCTATTACTATATCTAATACGGCGTCCTCCGCAACTACCTTATCTACCTCTAAGCCAGTATTAACACCTCTAGAGAAGCGATTAAATAAGCGCACGTGGGCGGATATAAGGAGTAACGGCGGCGGTGGCAAAGGATATACGGCTGCTAATAAAGATAGTAAGCGGCCTATTACCAAAAAGGAAGGAAAGAGGGTAAATATAGAGGATATTCAACCTACCAAGAAGCTTTAATTCTCTTAGCTTACTAGATCAAATAAAGCCTTTTTAGATTTCCTATAGATCCTCTTAATGTAAGGCAAGGAGACTAATGGCGTAACGTTTAAAGCCACTAAATATACCGACGCTATTACCTATATTAAAGCCAAATCAGGCTAAGACCTTTCTCTTAAGCAGTTAATAAATAAGTATAACTATTAGAAGACTACCTGGCGCGGGTAGGAGGCTTATATAAAGGCGTGTTCTAGCTAGGGTAAGTATAAGGTTACTAGCTTACTATATATAGATAAGCCTAGCGTAATAAAGACGTACTTTTATAATTATATTAAAAGACGACCTTTTATAAAGAAATGGCCGCCTTACTATAATAAGCTAAAGGAGCTATTGGCTAGAAAGATGGCCTGCGGTAACTATACGGCATTAATTAATAAGGCTCTAAATGAGGATTTAGCTTAGAATAAGGGTGTAGTTAAAGATAACGCTAAAGACAATATTAAGGATATTAAGGATCTAAATTTACTACGCGGGACGGTTAAACAGAGCCCATCTAGTACGCCAATAAAGGGCTAGAGTCCTACGCCCTTACCTAGTTCACCCTTACGTTCCCCCTTAGTATTATCCTCTTCCTTATAGCCCTTACTAGTATCCTCTACAGCCACTTTATTTGCGTTAAAAAAGAAGCCTCGAAATACTGTAAAAATAGGTTAGCTAGATCTAGTAAGGCGCTTAATAAAGAACGCAGCTATGGCTGCCAATTAAAGCCGCTTATTAAAGGCATCTGCAGCCATAGAGGCTCTAAGCAAGAGTATTAGTAAGGTAGCATTAATATTTAATTCTTTAAAGACGACGCTGTTGGAAATTTATTACTTACCAATTAAGAGGGCTGTTAGCAGCTTTATTCGTAATTTTAAGCACCTTACTACTGCTAATTAGCAGCTCGTTCTAAAAGCCTTTAAGGTTAAAAGTAGGACCTTAATCTTTAATTTACTTACCGGTAACGCCAGGAACGGGTATATTAAGCAGCTAGTAGTTAATATAAGACGACAGCAGGCGTCTACTGGTTAAATTAGGTGGGTTAATAAAGAATTAGAGCTTGGTGGCGAGTTAAAGGATTAATTTTATAGAGAATTTAGTTTAAGATTATAGGTAGTGCGGGTAATGTAACTAAGCTATAATTAAATTACCTATTACAACTTTTTTCTTAGTAGTATTGCATGTTAATTTAATACCCTAAATGCTTTACTTATAGATTAATTACCTTTATGGCTTTATATTAAATATTTCTAAATTCTCTAAAATTAAATTATAGATTTAACTTCCTCCTTAACTTCCTCCTTAACTTCTACCTTTATCCCTTACAGTTAGAACGCTTTAATACTACTCCTATATTATATCTGTAATATCCTTACGCCGCTAGCTTATTACCTACTCCTTAATATCGGTAGAAATGATATACTTATTAGTATTTAAATTATCCTTACTTTTATACCCAAAGTCCTTATCCTATAGGTTACGGCTGTTCTAGTTTATAAAGTTATAAACTGCCGTAAGTGCCTATACAATCTTAACCTACGTCTTTTATATATAGCCTCTGCGGCCCTTATTAAAAATAAGGAAACATAATTTAAGTACACTAAACGTCCGTTTAATTACATTCCTTAGCTGTAAATGACGCAGGTTATATAGCTCGTACTTATTCTTAGGCCTTTAGGCCGCTTTAGCTTGCTCCTTTAAATAATATCTAACCTTTTAATAGGGTATAAGAACTATAGAATCGTCCTCAGCGTATCTAGCGTTAGCTAGATAATATCGTCCTAATAGTATACTAAAGCCTCAATCTTTAGCGAAACTAAATACTTAGCTATTATATATAGAGCCTTCCTAACCAGGCAATATATAGATAAAGTTCATATCAAAATCGCATGCCGTAAGCACGTTCTGCGATATAAATCCCTTCCTATTTCACCATATAGATTGCTTAGCTTTAGGTACTAAAATTAGAATATATAAGCCGTTAAGGGCGCTAATACAATTACTAAAAAAGGGCTATATTTTATTATTAGATTCAACCTAATCGGGCGCTTAATTAGGTGGCAATTTAATAATATCCTTATATAGCTTATATAGAGCATTAAGGACCTTATAAAAGGCTCTACTTTAGGTAAGCTCTAGCCTAATATTACTTAAATATTAACTACTTATAAGCTAATTATATATATAGAGTGCTGGAACTCCTACGTAATAAGCCTTTAACTAAGCCCACCTCTATATATAGCTATAAATATTATTAGCTTCTAAGCCGCTAATACGCCTTCTTACCTACTTAGATTATATTTATTAATAAGCCTATTAAGGAGCAATATAAATAGCTCTTAATTAAGCCGGGTTAACGTCTTAATTGCCTATAGAGGCCTAAGTAGCAGTTTTACCGTCCTTACCTTACCGCGTAAAGGGTTAATAATTTACTAGCGTCTATAACTAGGCGTAGGAAGGCTTTTTATATAATCTATAAGTATTTAGATTAATATTAGGAGCGCTAGAAGGCTTATAAATACTACTATTAATATTTAGGGCTTTATATTCGGAGGTTACGTAATAGCGATACTTATATAAAAATTATTAAAAATACGGTTAAGTCAATTAACCTAGCCAGACGGGCAGTTAAATAGTACCCCCTATAGAAGTGGAGGTACTAGTAAGATTAGGCGCTTTTAACCTACTAGGTAGGCGATTTTTACCAAAATCGCGCAGTCTATTCTACTTTTAGCTATATAATCGCGGCTAACGCGAGGACTCTACCTAGCTAGATAGCGGCTTAACTTTTAGCTGCTAAGACTACCTACCTGCCCAAAATCTACCTAGGCTACTAAACGGACGACTTCTACTAGGTGGATATTAATCTACGTGGCCCGTAAGCCACTAGGTGGGCCTAGGTAGGCCTAGGTAAGTTTTTTAACCACCTACTTAGTTGATTTAACCTAGCTAAAAAAAGTTACTAAATAAGCCCTTAATAATATTTGCTACGGGAGAATAGGTTATTTATTATAACTTATATAAGTTTTTACTAGGCTTTAAATATTATCCTTAAAACCCAATTCTAGGACCCTTTATTTTTGTTATAGCACTAGTAAAACTAGTAGAACTTCGTACCAGCAAGTTGCTATAGGTTGCTATAGATTGCCACAGATTGCCATATAATGCGATTACGTAATATAAAGATATTATAAAATACCAAATGGCGCTACTCTTCTTCTCCTTTCCTTTCCCTAGCTTTAGATTCTCGTTTATAGACAATCCAATTATATAGGCTTGCGCGACCCTTATACTATACTTATATCTTAATTAACTAAGTCGCTAACATTATCTAAAGCTTACTCTACTCTTTCTTCCTAAGAAGGAACTTAAATATATTTATAAGAACATAGAATAGGACCCTAAGGATATTACTAGGACTATAAGGACAGGACCTAAAAGAAAAGAATAAAACCCTAAGGAAAGGACCTATAAGACACACACAGACTAAAACCCCTAAAGAAATTACCTAAAATTACCTAATACCCCTACCACTATACCATAAACTATAGTAGTAGGTAAAGTAGCTATAGGACCCTTAAATACTTTAGATAAAGAAATAATTAACGTTTTAACCCCCTAGGCGGAGCTTGCGGCT
>Ga0307515_10012203_pt1 | contig 16192 bp, 12 predicted proteins | sample 17_EM_MG_FD_194513 | JGI IMG/M metagenome (GOLD analysis project Ga0307515, IMG submission 194513) | Populus trichocarpa ectomycorrhiza microbial communities from riparian zone in the Pacific Northwest, United States - 17_EM | ecosystem: Host-associated > Plants > Roots > Unclassified | place...
GCTTTCCCTTTCAACACTCCTGCTCGAGTTTCTCATCTAGCAACAATCCCATGAGAGAGGATATGGAGCGAAGAAGAAGACGACAAGGCTGGTTTGATCAAATTCAGATATGGGTTCTTAAGTTCATGGAGATTTTTTTACAAGGCTGGTTTTATTTTTTTTCAAGACTTCACTGGAAATTATTATTTTCAATGTTCTAAAAATAAGTTAGTGTTCGATAGTTATATAATGATAATAGTTATTTTTTAAAATATATTTTATTTAAAAATAAATTAAAGTAATATTTTTTTAAAAAAATTTATTTTTAATAATACATTAAAACGATTTAAAACATAAAAAATAATAATTTAAATATTTATAAAATACGGTTTCTATCACAAAAACAAATATTAGAATTACATATATTATTTATTTTTTATAAATGTAATTGTCTTTCATTATTTTTTTAATTGTCTTTTATTTTTATTAAAGGCTTTATGTTATTAATAAAATTAAAGAAATCACAAGTCAACCATATATTATAGGGCGGTTTTATTTCTCACTCGAAGATATTTTCGTATAGAACAGAGGACAGATTCTCATAAAGCAAAAATTATATAACTTAGGATTTGCTCATTTTAATTGTGAAAATGAAAAAAGTGATTCCTAAAATTTAAAAGAGAAATTTAATTCAAAATTAACTGATGACTCAGCATAGTTGTTGGGCAAGCATGGTCAGACCGTAACAAAAACGACTTCAATCTATTTTTTTAATAAATAAAAAAAAGAAAATGACTTAAAACACCCTGTCTTCGTACTCCTGACCCCCATTTCTTTCGTTAGATTCCTTCTCAGGCTTTTATGGTAGAAACATGATCCTACATCCACCGCAAATTAAAGTGAAAAAAAAAAAACAAGATAATAAGCAACCAATAGAATTAGAAGTTGTTTTTTTAAAATATATTAAAATAATATTTTTTATTTTTTAAAATTTATTTTTAATATTATTATATCAAAACAATATAAAAATTAAAAAACACGATCATCTATCAAATCAAACACCGCCTAAAACAACCAGGTTAGCTGGCTTTGAAAAGAATAATAATAAATAAAAGGAAATTAACAAACAAAAAACACCGAAACATCGATAAGATTTTACTACAATAAAACAAAAATACAAACCAGGACAAAATCGTCAATTACATGTACACAAATATAAAAAAAAGAAAAGAAAACAGCATCAATTCACCTTGTTGTCCTCTTCGATAACCACCAAGGCCCCTTTCCCACCCATCTCAACCCCATCCCCCCTCGTTATTTCCTTTATCTAACACCCGCCTCCCTCCCTCTCTCTATCCCCCCTCCCTCCCTTTCTCCATGAAGCGCCCACTCGACACCGATCCCGGAAACCAAAACAAAATTGACATAAAAATGAAGAAGAAGAGGTACCAAGAAGACGAAAACAAGGAAGAAATAGAATCTGCGGTCAATACAGGATCTGGGTTTATGAATTTAGACGAGAATTTACTTTTTGAGGTGTTGAAGCACGTGGACGCGAGGACTTTGGGTAGTGCAGCGTGTGTGAGCAAGCAGTGGCACCGGACAGTACAGGATGAGAGGTTATGGGAGCTGGTCTGTACCAAACACTGGGGTAACATGGGCTGTGGTAATCAACAAATGAGATCTGTTGTTTTAGCTCTTGGTGGGTTTCGTCGACTTCACTCCCAGTACCTCTGGCCTCTATCAAAGCCACAGTCAAATTCCGCAGGCTCTGCTTCAACTTCTTCTTCTGCCTGGAATCCGTTCTCGCCTATGATTGGAAATAAGCCACCGGCTAGGTGGGGGAAGGATGAGGTGCATCTGTCTTTGTCCTTGCTTTCAATTCGGTATTATGAGAAGATGAATTTTAGCAACAGAGGGAGATGAATTAGAGTTATTATTATGTAATTTATATAAGAGAATGTCTTGTTAAATCCTAATCTGGGATTTTATATTTTTTTTTCCTTGTTTTTGTCTAAATTTGGTTTGGGTTTTTCTTTTCCTTTGTCTTTTTGGCTTTGGTTTGTTTCTTGTTGTATTTGATCTGGATTATTACTAATTAGATCTGTAATATGTAAACCTTAATGTACTAAAGTAATTGCTGTTTCGCATTTTTGCTAGCTTTTATGTCCAATTGGGTAATCACAAATGTGATTATACTTTTATTTGAGTTTGCAAGAGCTACGAATCTGTGTTTGGATTCCATGGAAAAATACAAATTGATGAAGAAAGTGAATTTGTTTTTATCTATTCGTTATCTCCTTTTAGTAAAGGGGTGGTTAAGGAAGGGTTTTCATTGCAGGAACAGGCTTAAACAGAAAGGGCCAAAATGGGTAGGGCACAGTTGTAATTAAAGGCTGCCACTTCCCATGCTTTCTGTCCATTTTGCCATAGTGGCGAGGGGGTTGAACCGTTGTTTTACTTTTAAAAAAAATTAATTTTGTTATATTTTTGGGTTTTTATGTGTAGATATTAAAAATAAATTTAAAAAAATAAAAAAAATATTATTTTAATTTATTTTAAAGTTGTGTGATAAAAGACTATATACATTATAAAAATATGGATGTACAGATAAAAACAAGGATATAAAAAATAAAAAAAAAATTATTTTAATATATTTTTAAATAAAAAACATATTCAAACGTGATTTCTATATTTCTAATCAACACTCAGTTGGTGTTTGTAAATGTGGGATAACTCATGTTTCTAAAAAAATTTAAATTTGTTTTATTAAAAATTAGTTTTTTATATGTTTCGGATCGTTTTAATGTGCTGATCTTAAAAATAATTTTTTAAAAATAAAAAAAAATATCATTTTAACGTATTTCATCATAAAAAAACACTTTAAAAAACAACCGTAACCACACTTCCAAACAGGTAATGAACATCTGTTTGGTTGGTATTGTGTGTTTGGAGGTTAGGTAAAACTTTAAGTGTTTTTTTTTGTTAATATAATTTTTATTGTTTTGATGTGTTATAATAAAAAATAATTTTTAAAAATAAAAAAATATTATTTTAATATATTTTTAAATAAAATATATTTTAAAAAATAACAATCCTACTAGATTCTCATTTACTCATTAAAAAGAGACATAAAAGTGGTGGTTCTATAAAAGAGACATAAAAGTTGTGGTTGAGTATGTTGATTGTTGAGTATTATTGACACACGTGTAAGACTCTAATACAAGATAAAATACAATTAAATTGTAAAATCCTATAGTTTTATTATGGCAAATTTTATAAAATCTAAAAAGAAAGGTTTTAAATGCCTTTAAAAAGTTTAAAATACGGTATGAGATTTCAAAAGCAATTTGAAGAGTTTGTGGAGTGGGATCTCGAGTAGAAAACAAGCTTGGCACAGTTCAATCTTCTATCAGAAATTCATCTATAAAATATGAACATGATTCAATTGTCGGATTTGGACATCTTCTTGAACACTTTTTGTCTATCGACGTGTTCCTAAAATCCTGGGCGATCCACGTCAATTATGTTTGTACAAAGCCGCACTCCCTGGAAAGAGGACTAGGCTGTCTCGGTTATTTGGTATCTTCTACGTTTTGGACCCGTGTATACCTCCGAGTTGGAAGCTCACAGTTACAGTTTCTGTTTATCTTAATTTCGTCATTTTCACGGCTTGGTTTTTTGCCCCGTGGCTGCTGGACCCAAGATCCCTGTCCGAGGGGTTACAACGAATTGAAAATAATCAATTCTTCCATTATATTAATTGAAAGCTTTTTTGGGAACATATTGTACACATAAACTTCGTCTATTTAAAAGTTGTAACTATACATGCAAGATCCTTGTGTGACTTGATTTGACAATAAAATGATTCCTTGATGAACTCGAACTTGTCTCCAAACCTATTCTTTAATCTTTTGCTTTTCTATCCTCTTGCATAGCCGCTAATTTTTTAGATATTTTTGCTTATTAGCACCCTTTAAAAAAAAGTAATTTCTTTTATAAAATAATAAAGTTTGATATATATCTTGGTTGTCAAATATAATATTTAAAAATATTACAATTAAAAAAACAAGCATCTACCAAACCTTAAATTAACACTAAATACAAACCTTAACTCCAAACTCTAAATAACCTCTACCTCCACATTATTAACCCTAAACATTTACGTCAATCATAACAAATTACTACAGCAACCCAACAATGAGGGAGTTAGTTTTATAATAGGATTTGACAATTAAGGTTCAACTCCCCGCTCCCACATAATTGTTTTCTTTTCAAGTTTGGTATAAATAAAATAGGTATGTATTTATCAAAATCAAGTAGCAACTTAATTAATAGTTTAGAACAACAACAGTAACTACACAGACGACAAGTAATATATATATCAATACAGTTTGCATTTGTCAAAAATAAATTTATAAAAATACCATATATGTAAGAATTTCATTAAAATTGCACATGTAAGAATATTAGTAGAATTCCATTTTGCATAGAGTTTCAACCCACATGTGAAAGTCTAAAATAGCATATAAGAAAGGGAATGAATTAGGGTTTAGTTGAAGATTTATACTTTAAAAAACTTAATCCTTTAACATTTCAAATCTTGAAAACAAATATGAAATATGAAAGGTACAAATAAAATAAGATGGAGATTAAAAGAGAGACACCAAGTTTATAATGGTTCGGATAATGATATATTTTACTCCATGAACTACCATTCAAGAATTAACTATCACTCATGATCTTCTTTATAGGTTTAAGATTAGACAACTTTTCACAAATATCTTTTTCAAGGATGAAGATTTTAACTTTTCACTATCTCACTACCAAAGATTTATCGAGTGGTTCAAGTGTTACTTTGTAAACTCTCAACTAAAAAATTGATAAATTGATCTTAAATAGGATAATTTTAAATTAAAAAAATGATAAATTAGGAGGGAACATTCCCATTAAATTAATTTAATTTCATATGAGATAAAATAATTAAATTGATACATTAAATGTTAATTAATGATAAATCATGTAAATTTTATGATTAGGTAAAATAATTATTTTATAGGAAGAACTTTTATAAATTTGGGGTGAGAATATTCATAAAAATAGAACAAAATTATAAATAAATTAATATATGATTTTATACGCAAATTCATATCTTTGCATAAAAATTACTTACTATTCAATTTTATAATATCAAGCATAACTCTCAATCTGATTATTAGATCAAGCTGAAATTTTTTAAATAGTCTCCCAATATGTTGTTCGACCTAGAGTTAAAATTGAAGTCAATTAAAGTTCGGAAAGGTTGTACAAATTTACCAATGGCCAAGAGAAAATACATAAAATAATATAGGGACTCATTAATAGCAAAATCATAAATAAATGAAAAGGTTCATCTTCCCCTTTTATAAATGGTACAATCGACCATTTATGTAAGAGTATATCTTTCATATTCTTATTTCTTTCATTTTTTTTATTTTGCACTATAATTAGGGTATGTTTAGGGTGTTTAGATAGAATTGACGGAGAAAACATTAATCTAATCATGTATTGAGGAAATTTTTAAGAGAGGAAAAGTTAAGAGTAGAGAGAGAGGAGTTTGAAGAGGAATGAGGTGTTGGAAGCTTGAGCTTGCAAAATAATTGATCTTTGGCATCAAAGGTTGATTAAGTAATGTCTTATCTAACATTATTTTCATAATTGATTGAGGTTATTTATATTTTTTTTTAGTAAAAATCCCAACTAATTCAAGTTAGGGTTTATGTAAAAATTTTAAGGAAATACAAAGTTGATGGAAATTGATTCATTTGGGATGAAATAGGTAGGAAAGAGTGCAAAATCTAGAAGAAAAGAAGGAAATTTGGTGTTTTGAAGGATGTGTGGCAGGCTAAAGATGTGGCATAGGAAGATGAATTTAAATTGATTTAAATGTTTTATAAATTGTATGAATTTAATTTGTAATGATATAGTGATGATAATTATAATTGGAGATGAATTGAATTGCTTGTTTCTTAATATTTGAAGTTTTAGTATATGGTGATTTAAGATTTTTAAGGAAATTATTAGGGGAAATGTAGAATTGTTGTGCTTTTGTTTAGTTGTTAGTGAGATTATAAATTTTAGGTCAAATTATAAATTAATTATGGAAAAAACTCAAATAGATTTAAAGGCTCATTTAGAATTGTATGAATTCTTAATGGGCTTACAAGAGGAAACATGGCTTACGATAGAAAAGATGGAATCCTAGAGGTTAAGGATTAAAGTTTTAAAGCACACTTATTATTTGTTAAGGGCTTTATACAAGGAGAAGGTATTGACTTCAATAAAGTATTCTCTTTAATTGTGAAATATAGTTTCATCTGGATATTGCTTGTTATCGTTGCTTTATTTGACTTGGAACTTGAGTAGTTGGATGTCAAAATAACTTTTCTACATAATGAGCAACAAAAAAGGATCTATATGCATTAGCTAGAGGGTTTCATTTCTTAAAGTAAGGAAGACCAAACCATTGTATATCTTGAAACAGTCACCAAAGTAGTAGTATAAAAAGTTTTATACTTTTATACTTAGACATGATTATTTTAAGAGTTATTATGATTGATATGCGTGTTTCATAAAGCTATTAGATGGTTCATTTATGTATTTATTGTTGTGTATTGATGACATGTTGATGCCTCTAAGAACATGTATGAGATCAACAGTTTAAATGGTCAATTGAGTTGAGTTTGTGATAAAAGATTTGGGTGTAGCAAAAAATATTTTGGGTATGGAGATACGCAGAAATCGATGTGCTGACAAATTATACTTGTCACAAATAAAATATCCTAAGAAGGTTCTTAAATATTTTGCTATGCAAGATTGCAAGCGAGGAAGCACTCTATTTATATATCATTTCAGGTTATCTTCAGCTTTGTCACCAGAAATTGAGGAGGAGAAGGGGCACATGTTAGGTGTTCTATATACTAGTACAGTTAGAAGCATTATATATGATATGGTCTGCATTCGTCCATACATTTCACATGATATTAGTGTAGTCAATAGATTTATGGAAACCTGTTAAAGTTCACTAGTAAACAATGAAATAGATATTTTGTTACCGTAGAGGTACTACAAATATTGGTTTGGTACATGACAATGGTAGCAGCATTAAAGGTAATGTTGAAGACTTTGTAGATTTAGATTACGCTATTGATTTGGATAGAAAAGGATCGCTGACAGTTTATGTTTTCACTCTCTTATGGTGTGTCATTAGTTGAAAAGCAATTTTGCAATCCACTATTGCATTGTTTACAATAAAGATTGAGTATATGACATCAACAAAGGCAATAAAAAAAGCTTTATGATAAGAGGTTTGATTGACAATCTTAGTTTGTCATATAAGTTAATAGTTGTGCATTGTGATAGCCAGGGTGCTATTTATCTGGCCAAGAACCGAATATACCATGAAAAAACTAAACATATTAATGTTAAATATCACTTTATTCTAGAAATTTTATCACATGATCTTGTATCAATGAAGAAGATTACTACAGCTGAGAACCATATAGATATGTTGACGAAGTCCATTTCTGCAGTTAAATTCAAGCATTACTTGGTTCTTTTGTGTAGTACTTTATATTCACTATACTTTGGTAGCAAGAGAAAAGAGAGAGAGCATGAGTTATGAATTACTTTAGAATTTTTTGTGAGAGAATATTTTGTGTATCTTATAATCTTTTAATTTTTATAGTGAATTTTCTAATGGCGTTCGTGAAGTAGATCTAAGTTATTGAACTACATATATTTTATATATACTCGCGTAATTGATTATCTTTATCTTTTATATTTTTTTATTTGCTAATTGATTTGAGATGGTTGACTACGTATACATACCTTGCAGTAATTGATGATGAAATAATCCATGACTTGTATTCCACCTGCACCTGTGAATGGACTTGGTCCGAAGCGCACTTATGCTGCCTTTTATGTTTTTACGAAGGCACTGACGCAGACCCTTCCGGCTTCTGCTACTAGAAAGCAACAGAGAAAGGTAAAAATTGATCGCGGTCAAAGTTTCTTCGAGGGCTTACATCTTTTTATGTTTTTCCTCTTGCAGTTATTAAACAATATATTGATTCTCCCAGGACGTATTGACTGACGTATATAGTCCCTCCTTTCAGGAAAAAGGTAAAGAGCAGGTGACGGCAAAACTAAAATGCTCTGGAATGCACCACGTGTTTTCCGGGGGCTTTTCCTCTCCTTTCCCGGTCAAATTGCAAGGTCTTCGGTTGCAGACTTGGCAGTCCCTATAAATAAGACACCAAGTTAATCAGCTCTACTTGCAAAAAACATTTCTGTGAATAAAACTTACAAACTTAATTTGTCAACAGTAAGAGTTATCTTGACGACACCGTCCAATAATGGCAAGACTTTCCACGTCTTCGATCTTCTTCGTCGGGCCTCTCTTTGTATGCTCTCTGCTTTTGATCATCTCAGAAGCTCGTCCTCTCGGTGTGGTAGGGTCACATGGCTCTATAAACAATAGGATTGGTACAATATTCTCTGACGAGATGAACATTGAAGGAATTAAAAACAGCGGCCCAAGCGAAGGAGGGAGGGGCCATGCGTTCAAGATTGTCCACTCTAGAGAAACACATAGTGGTCCTAGTCCTGGAGACGGGCACTGATATAATATTGAGCCAGTCTTGCTGTGCATCAATGATTTTTTCAATCTTTGTAGCATGCGAGTAATATAGCAATTCATTCATTCGTTTCGGTCATTTATTTTCAGATATAAATGTAAAATGTAACTTATCTAGAGGTTCTAATCATTCCTTTTCAGAGTTCCGTGATCTGATATATATTGAAGAACCATTCAAGACAGAGCAATTATATCTTGTCTTGTTAGTGTCTCATTATGAATTTCCAATGATTTTTTTAATCTTTAATTGGTAATGAAGCTTTCTTCAATAATCTCTCTTCTACGAGCACAGTTTAATTTGTCCAACCATGATCAACTAGTTTACGATCGGCTATTGAACATCAGATCATATCGAAAATGTTGCTCGGTGATCCATAGTGTTTTTGTAAGTAAGTTGAAAAGGGACCTCATTTAACCGTATTTATTAGGACTATGCCAGTACAAGCTAGCAATCCCTTCCATTAATTGTCCCTTAACTTCTTCCCATGGTTGCGCTTGTTACATCTGTTGCATTAATTAGAAGGACAGATTGATTTGGACTTATGATAGCTCAGGACAATTGTCGGTTAGCTCATGCAGAAAGCTGATGGATTCAGTACTTTTACAAGGTAGTAATCCAATAGTTCATATATTTGGAAATCTCTAGTTCCACCGACGGTTGAAGCTTTTGTTTGGTTAGTATCCTTGGGTAAACTTCCAACTACAGATTTTCTTTCAAATGATGGAATTATTGTAGTAGACTACTCCTGTACATTTTGCAATGAAGTTCAGAAACTAGTAATCACTTGCTCCTAAACAGTTGTAGAGTTTGGTCATGTATTATGCATTGCTGGGGGCAGTTCTTGGGCCATTTCAAAGGATGTTGTTGGCTTATTTCAGTCCTAGAGATCCTTTGCTGTCGGCAAGATGCAAAAGAAACTTTGGTTTTTGGTTCTGTACTCAACTTTGTGGTCTATATGGTTAGTAAGGAATGACTTGGTCTTTAATCAGGTTGCACCAAACCGAGAGGATACCTTTTTCCTGATCTTGCACAGAGTTGCTAGTTAAAATCATTAAAAAAACACCTAAAATATATTAATTAGGAGAAACAATTTAAAGGAATGCATTTGTTGGGCGTAAAACAAAGAGGGGGGTTTCATTCAAGCTGCTGAACAGCACCTTGGCACAGTATGAGATGTTAGGCCATCCTATACCTATATATCCAGAACCAGCACACAGGTCCAATGTGAGTTATCGTCCGTTAATGCTATAAATCATACTTATGCAGTTGAATTAATAGACGTACTTCTACTAGAAATGGATTGTGTCAGGGAGGGACAAGTCCCTGTTTCCTATGCATGAATGGTGGCTATGTATTAATATATTAAAAAGCAAAGAAACTAGTGCCTGAAGAGAATATGTATAACTATATTTTCCTGAAGAGCTTGAAAACTGGATATGAACAAATTCAAGACGGTAGGACTGCTTCAAAGTGCTGTGGACGACAACCAAACTTGGCTGCTTCCTTCCGTTCTGTTCTGTTCTGTTTATCGTTGTTCAAAGCTTTGACAGTCAAAACCAACACTTCAACCAGACTCCAAGAAACGAAAACGCTTGATGGTTGTTGTTAGTGTATGATTTAGGTATTTATCCTCCTTAAATTTCTGTTTGCTAACATATTTGTCCCACTTGATTAGTCCAATTTTGGAGGGCCTGTCTTTGATAAGAAAATATTATTGAAGTCATAACCTACATTGTTAAGAAAAAAAAATCTTTTTCTCCTTTAATAATATTCAAGCTATGGCGTAAAGATTAACTTGGTCTGCCGACTGATCATCGTCCATTTATAAACTAATAAAAATATAATATGTGTGCACCGTGCACGTCTTAATGTGAAACTAATAATTTTCTCTTAGCTTCTCTCTGCGGGCCGAATTACTATCTCTCTGTTTCATTTTCTCTCATTTTGTGAACGAAAATCCAACCCAAATCGATCATTTCATCTAGTTGGTGTTGTTTTCTCTTCATCTCCCTCCATCTAGCGCCGCACGGCACTGTCGGTGTAGTAGATTTATTCATTATCTCTCTCGGCAGCGAGCGAGAGGGATAGTTTACAGTGTAGTAGATTTGTTTCTCTGTCACGTCTGCCCATATTGGGTCTTAAGCAGGTGCTCCTTGCCTGCGTTGATGTAGTATCAAATGCAAATATACAAAGAGCAGCAGGTCTAATGCATGTTCTGGACCAAGTGGTGCCAGCCTCTAGAGAGCCAATCCCGCGGTTGGGTGCTTATATGCTGGAAGGGCATAGGGGCAAGGTTGGAGCTCTCAGGAAGTAAAATCTACAGAGCCTTGAAGTGTGAAGCACCAACTAGCTCAGATTGATGACTCAAGTTGCTAAGTCATGCAATGTGCCATTTGAGTTCCATGGTGTTGCCATGGATGGTTGTGAGGTTCAACTGGAACATCTTAGGGTTCAACCTGGGAAAGCTGTAAGTTATAATATTAATTTAATAGTAAAGTTTTAATATTTATATTGATGATATTATTGTTATCTTTAATTTTAATCAAAATTATAAATTATAATTAGATATTTTTTTTGTGTTTTACTGAAGAGTTCCCTTTAATGACTGATTTAATGTATTTGATTATATTTTTTCCTTCAGCTCATCAAACTCCCTCTCACCCCAAATATCCAAGACATATGCACGAAGTATTGCAAGTATAGGTCCCAAAACTATGTCATGTGAGGACAGAACCTGCTTTTTTGTCAACCTGGTATTACACCTTTAGTGACAGCTACTTTAAAGGTGTAAGATCTAGCAGGCGCAAGTTAGTTGAAAAAAAAATAATTGGAAACTTTTTCTATTCTCTTCTGGCCCAAGGAGAGGGAAGGTTGTTTAGGATCTTTGTAGAATTTTGGTTGCCACTAACTGAAGTACCCTTCAGTTCTAGAATACTTTAATCTGATTGTTGATGTTCCCATGCCTGATGATATGGTGGGTGTAGGATATTTGAATCAACCACTGAAATTATGAAAGGTTTATGTTTTTACTTTGACAAAGCCTTGCCAGTGATGCTTCTGTATAAAAGTGAGCGCCATCAGTATGCTGATGCAATTAGAGACAATGTTTCTCCCTCGATGGTATATGGCGCTGAGCATCTATTACGCCTCTTTGGTATGTTTACTCTTTTGCTGTGGGAAAAAATGGTGTTCTTTTTTAATCAAAAAGAGCTCTGAAAACTGAGTCCTGTTTCCTTTTTCCAGAATATTTAAATCAGTGAGCTATGATCTTGTCTTCAGGCAATAGATGTAGCATCCAATTCTATGCAACGCTGGTTTTGATAGGATGCTTCATGGTGTTCATACCGGTACTTGAAACATTTTTCTGTACACAAGCCTTGAGAAGCGAAGCGCAGTGGTAATGACTTTTATTGGAAATGCAGATTCTGAAATACACTTGCTATCCATCTCAACTTATGGTGCTACTATTCTCTTTGCGGCATTTTCAGTTAAGTTGCCTGAGTTATTGGCCCATGCAAACAACCAAGAGGAGACACTCACAGGGTTGCACAGAAAATTAGTTGACATTCTGAGGTAGGAACTCCCATCTAAGTAGCTCTTTTGGCTGGACTTGTGTTCTGTAATTACCACCTTTATTTGTGTTTGAGTTGCCCAGGATAGTAGTTGATCTCAGGAGCATAAGATAGTTGGATGAGAAGTCTAACTTGGACTTTGTGCACCACGATGTACGCAATACTTCGTTTTTAATCTTCAATACTTGATGAAAATCATGAATTCTGAGCTAGTAATCTTTTTCTGGTTTGTGGCAGTTATTAATCCAGATTACCACCGAAATTAAGTGCAACTAATTGTTTCAAAAAAATTAACTCAGTTTAATGTTGTGAGTAATTCCAAGTGTTGAACTTCATTGGAACAGCTTGTAGAATGCAGGAGACAGTTTGCTTTGGCCTTTGTGTATGTTTCTGGTATTATACTTCAGATAATTGGGTATCTATAGCACTTCATTTTCTTGTTTTTCTTTTTCCATCTATATTAATATTGCATACTTTAGGCATTCCACCGCGCTGATACATTTTCTACAGAAGAATCAGAGTGCCTTTTATCTTTCTACAAACCATGCCCCAGAAGATTCTGAAGGAAGCACCGACAAACAAGACCACTAGATTGGGGGCTAAAGGATGTCAATTTGTACAAAATACATCATCAAACAGAGCTATGATCACCAGACTTATCTGCGCGTTTTCTATCATTTCGATTAGTATGTTAACGAGGAAGATATGTTAAGGTGCGCTAGACAATGCCATGCTCTCTGCAACCGGGGAAAAACGTAGGAAATCATGAAGCCTGCATATTCTACAGTCTTGTTAATTTTTAAACTGTCCTTTTCTTATCCCAGGCCATCGTCTCCTGGAGTGCCCGAGGCTAACTGGACCCATGCAGCAGCTGATATGCTGCTGCTACGAAGAGTAAAATCAGTGAACAATGATGACCAAATTACTTTATCTGTCCAAGTCCGCTGCACCAACCCATTTGGAGCACTGGCCCAATTATCTCTGCCCTTGTGTTATTGTATTTAACAAGAAAAGGAAAAACAAAAAAAGATTCGGATCAGTTCCCTCTGTGTGCTTTGATTGATTGGTGGTCTTAAATACTTTATATTTCTCTGCTCATCAACCAAAAAACTACTATGATGATTTTAAGAATACATAGAATAAATTCATCAAGGTGTTGGTTTAATATTTAAACTTGAAAAATTAAAACGAGTCAGATCAACTACTTATAACAGGTTGTGGAACTGTAAAGAAACAGGTAAAACAATGGAAGGAAAATTAGGAGATTTTGCTTTTTATAGCCGAAACAAACAAGAGTGCTCTTGTCTAAAACACATACCATCCACAAATATATTTTTTATTTATTTTTTATTTTTTTATATATTATTTCTGATTTAAATATCGGAGTCTTATTTATTTCAATAAAAGATTTGTCTTACATACATTACCAAGCCTAAAACCCCACAATAAAGCTCAAACACTTTCAACCTAAAACATAGCCTTGGAAAACCCAACATCTAATTTGAGATTTTCATGAATTGATCACTTGATATAATTGCTGTCTTGAATGGTTCTTCAATATATATCAATCATTCCCGCACCTATTTTGTAATTTTAGACTAGTTTTCTTTTGTTGGGATATTTTTTTTAAAAAAAAAAGCCAAAACATAAAAAAATAAAAAACAGATAAAATAAAAAAATAAATTAAAAAGGAAGAATAGTGAAGTTTGGTTACTTAATCCCCTAGTAAGTGGGAGAAAATGATAAAATAAATTGATTGTAAATAGAGAAGGGATTTTTAAAGAAAAGGGATAGGAACTAGAGAAACCTAGCCACCATTGGGGGATAGAAAAGATTTAAGAGAAAAAAAAGTGAAAGAAAAAGAGAGAAGATATTGTATGTTGAGAAAAAAAGAATAGACTTATGAGAGAAAAATAACCGCCACCACCTCCTTTCCTCTTCGTTTAATTTTAATCTTCTTTTACCAGACATCAACGACGAGATAATAGCCACCACGACATCATCAGTCACCATCCCTATGACCGTTAGCTTCTCTAATATGAAAAGACCTAGATGAAACCTAATATCAACATCTCCTCCACACAACAACAACCTCTTATATTGATTAGTCAACCCAAGCACTTCATCTTCTCCACAACAACAATATCCACCTAAAAAGGAAACAAGAAGACTGAGAATGACAAAAAGAGAGAGAGAAGAAGAAATCTTAATCATATCGTTCCCAAATCTTTCTCCTCGAGTGGTGGTTGACTTCACCGTTGATATAGAAGCGACGAGGTGTGGGAAACACTACTGATCTGCTCCAAAATGCAACTTAACAAAGGTGGCATCTGAATCCACGCATCGGTAATATTAATGATGCTTGGATCCATGCGCCAACATTGTCCCCTCAGATCTAGGAGTTTCTTCGTTTGATTCCAACTGCTTTGATCGACTTGAGCCACCTGGAAGGTTACTTTTGAATCCTATATGAATTTTTTAAAAAAATTTAACATGTTATTGAATATTAGATTTGTTATTTTGAGTGATTTTTGCATGTTTGATTTTGTGTGTGCGCGCTGATAATTTTATACGCTAATATTATTTGTGTATAAGTATTTGATTTTTTTGTGTGTTTAATTTTCTAGCATGATGTGTTTTGCATATGAATATACATTGTTTTAAAAAAAAATACACGATAGGAGCTTTTGTGTGTGTGTAGAAAAACATAAAAAGTTAAAAGATTGTGTGTTATTTTGATGAATTGGATATTTGTTTTCAAAAGAAATAATTATTTTTATTAAAATAGATTAAAATAATATTTATTTTGGATTATTTTTATTTTTAATATTAGCCTATTAAAATTATAAAAAAAAAACAGCAAATCTTTCAATTTAATATTTTATCATGGGATTTTAAAAAAAATATATTGAGGGTTGTCTCATTTTTACCGTTAGCTGAGGGGACGATTTTATAATTTGGCCTTTACTTTTTCTATACAAGAGGAGCACACGTTAATATAATTGGGTTATTGACATTCCTGGGCTTTGGTTTAGATATATACGAGATAGATTATTCTTGCTACGACATAGGTCATAGAAATATTTTTAAACATGAAAAAACTATCTAGGTGTGCAAACTTGTTCTCCCATAGCATGAAATTTTTTAACTATTATCTCTAAATCAACTTTAAATTAAAATTAAAATTAAAATAAACCCTAATCATTTTAATGCAAGTGTTTTAAAAAACATAAAAATAATACAATACATGGGCATTATTGCTTAACACTCTTATCAAGTTCCATCAAACTCGGCTATAGTAGTCATCCTGAAAATTTTTAAACCCAAATTCATAACTAGCCTAAGTTTAAAATCAAATCATGAGAAGACTTGTTGAGTCTAAAGAAAAGGTACAAGATTGATAAAAAAAAAAATATATATAACTTGACTAAAACAATTTTAAGATACAACCAAGCAAATTAGGCATCATAATTATTTTTATTAAAGGAAATAAAAGACATGATATCATGGATTAACTTGTTAAATTCGTAATCCTAATTATATATCTCACTGCATTTAATATTATATATCTCACTGCATTTAATAGCTTTTTATTTCTAAAATTATTCTTCATACAACATCAAGATATGTGAGATTCTTTTTGTATGAAATAAAAAAAAATAATTAGAAAAAGAACAAGTTAAGGTAGTCAATTCTATTTTATTCTGGCTAGAATAATCATTATACATCGTAACATTTAAAAAAACAGAACAAAGTGAAATAAATTTTATCTCCCTTAGGCTCTTAAGTCGTTTTAGATTTCTCATCTACATTCTAGTCGAAATGTTTTAGGTTAAATTTTGATGAATTGGATATTTGTTTTCAAAAGAAATAATTATTTTTATTAAAATAGATTAAAATAATATTTATTTTGGATTATTTTTATTTTTAATATTAGCCTATTAAAATTATAAAAAAAAAACA
>Ga0307515_10012204_pt1 | contig 16192 bp, 10 predicted proteins | sample 17_EM_MG_FD_194513 | JGI IMG/M metagenome (GOLD analysis project Ga0307515, IMG submission 194513) | Populus trichocarpa ectomycorrhiza microbial communities from riparian zone in the Pacific Northwest, United States - 17_EM | ecosystem: Host-associated > Plants > Roots > Unclassified | place...
CTTTAATTTTTTCTATCTGCCAGATTTGGTCCCCATTTTTTTATTACTACTTTTTAGGTAATTTTTGTAATTGAATTTTTTTTTTACAATCTCATTCTCTTTCAGTTTTTTCCTTATCAATTTTGATTCTTATTTTTTTTATTGTTATTTCATTTACTTTTACTGATTTTTTAAATTGATATATTTTTTTAGTTTCATCATTCACCATTAAATTGGCTGGGAATTGAGATTCTATATTGAGCCTGGGTTTAGGATTTCACAGGGTGTGAGTTTAGGAGATTAACCTAGGTTTAGAAGATTTTTCCGAGTTTGATTTTTTTTGTTTTGCCTTCATGATATTTTATTTGGTTTGATTAAATATAAGTAAGGAGACAAGTCATATGATTTCAGTATTAACCTATGAACCATAAAAAGTTTTCCCTCATGACTTGAACATTTGTTTTTTGAGTGTAAGGAAAAGTTTTGAGTGTAGCCCGTAACATGGTACAAGCCTCATAGCTAGTAGAAATATCTAAATTATGTAGGTTTCGTTGCAGCGATCCAAAATGCTTTTTTCCTTTTCTATTTCTATATAGCCATGAAACTTTGTTTCTTTAATTGCATACTTTTATAAAAAATTATTAAGGAGGGATAAAATTAAAACAAAAGGGAATAAAATATAAAACAAGGCGAAAATGAGTGATGGTTTCAAAAATAGGGCAAAAAGTTCTTTTTGATCCTCTTACTCTTTATATGATAACTTTTTAGTCCCTCAATATTTCAAAAATTTAAATATGGTACAAAACTTTTCAATTTATGATTAAGATTCTTTTATATTAAAAAACATGCTAAAAAAGCATGTATATTAATTTTTTAATTAAAAAAAATTCATCCGACTCACAATGAAACACATGTTATTTATTTTTATTAGCTGAGAAAGAAAGAGGAACTAGAAGGTGTTTTAAGAGTTTTATAGTCAATTTGTCTCTATAAAACCTTAATAAAAGGGTTATATTAAAAAAAAATCATATTATTTAAGAAGGTTGATTGTATCTTTTAAAAGATAAAAAATATCATTTTTTTTTTGTTGGAGAGTGTTTGTTTTGGGGCTTAAATACAAAATTAGCCAATTGGCTATAGATAAATTTTAAAAAATCACATTGGTTTACCAAAAAGTGTTAGACACGATTTAATATTATATTAGCTTTTGTTTTTTTTATCTAATCATATAGAAAAAATTATTTGATTAATCGAGTAACTTATGTTTTTTTTGCATTAAGCCTCACATATAATTGTATAATTGCATTTTAAACCTTGATTCTATAAAAGCTAAAATAACATGTGTTTTCATTCATGAAGACATGCTTTTCATTTATTTTGTATATAAAAATCCATTTCACAACATTTTTAATAAAATTTATATTTTTAAACCTACTTTTATAAAATCACAATTATAAATATTGTTTAAAACTTATTTTGTTTTAATCGTAATAGTTACCACATTGTCAATCACACACTTAATACCAAACGTTATGCTTTAATTTCTAGAAAGAAAAAAACATATTATAGAAAACTCTAAATCATGTGGGAGACCACCATGTGTGTCCACTGTAGACCAAGACAGTCTATTGTGGATTTGCACAATGAATTTTCTCATTTCTGAAGGCTTGGGATGGGGTATTTTTGTATTTTCACATGAAGTAAAATTATCATTCTACCCTTTATTGAAAAAATTAGATGCCTCTTATGTAAGTATATTTTGGTCTTTTTATATGCTCATTGATAATTAAAAGATTAAATGGGGGTATGCTAGTCTTTTTAATTTTAATTGTATAGTAAAAATACTATTGTGCCTCGAAGGTCAACAAAAATTAGACCGTTGACCAAGGAGTTTTTTGACATTTTACAAACTTTAGAGTAAAAAAATTAACCCTGAAGGTAAAAAAATAAATAAGTTATTGACCAAGGGAGTTTCAGAGTTTTCACTTCTTGAGCTACAAGAAAAATACACATGTACCCTTAGAAAAATAATTAAGGTCAGACCTTAAATTACAATTTGTCATATATTTTTTTTTCTTTTCCAATTCAATCTTTATTCTTTTGATTTCTCATTTTGATCCTTGGATCTTTTGTTAGAGTTTTATTGCTTTTTAATTTTTTCCTTAAATCAAAGTTTATTTTTTTCCTCATTCTAGCCCTCATTCTTTTGATTTCTTTTTCCTTTTGTTGATTTTTTTTTCAATTTAATCCTCCAATTTAATTTTTTTAGATTCAATTATTTTTTTTTAATTTTGATTTTCACCATCATTCTTTTAATTACATTTTTCATGCAGTCAATTTTCTTTCCAGTTACATCTTTCGATGTTTGATTTGTTCGGGATTAGGTTTCATTGTTTTTCTATTTGTCATGCTTTCAATTTAGTCATACGGGTCACAAGTTTTAAGTATTAATACGGCCAGGTATCCCTTTTCCCTCTCATTTTGTTTTACTATTTTATCATTTTATATTATGTTTTTTTTTGAAAAAATAGTTTTGTGGTTACCTTTAATTTCTATTCAATCAATTTGTCTCAATCTCATTACTTAGACCACAGGTTTTGCATGCCTTTTGTGGATGAAGTTTTTTTTGTAATTAATTTTTGTAGACTTTTTTTTTAATTTTATTTTATACAAATGAGTTTTGTTTTGTAAAAAAATAGTTATTTTGGAACAATATTTCAAATATATTCGGCCATGCATTTTTTTTCCTTTTATTTTATTCATCGGTTTCATATGTGTTTTTATTTCTATTATCTTTGATTGATTTTAATAAACATGTTTGGTGGACACAAACCCATAAATTATCTTGATTTACGTCTATCTCTCAGTTTTTTCATTTTCTCTTTTAGTTATTGTTAACTATTTATTTATTTATTTGCATAGATTATTATTGGATGTTTTGATAATTTTTTTAATTTACATTTATAATTTTTTTTGTAAAAAAAGCACATCAAAATAGCCTTTGTACTCAAGTGTTTTTCTTAAAAAAAAAACTTATGATCTGTTGCGAAATGCATGTTAAATCAAATTTTTATTTCTCTTTGATTGCTTTTTTTTTGCCCTCATTTTTTTAGATTATTTTTTCATGAATTCATCTTTGATCTTTTGATTTGTTAGGGATTCGACTTCGTATGATTTTATTGTTTTGCAGTTGTTTTTTCTGGAAAAATATTGGTTTGGTGATTATCTTCAATTTCTTTTCTATGTGTTTATCCCGATCTCATGATTTAGGTAACGGGTTTTACATGTTATTTTTTTTAATATAAAGTCTTTTTAGAATTGTTTTGTTTGTTTTTTATTTTCAAGATATTATTCTAATTCATTTGTAATTTTTTTTTATTTATAGAGACGAAGTTTGTTTTTCAAAATAAAAAATATTCATTTTTAAATAACATTGTTGATTTGTTTGGCATTGTGTAATTTTTGGAGGACGTGAGTTTATTCAATCATTTTTATTTGTATTTATCTTTTAGATTATGAGTCTTTTAGAATGTGGATTTATCTTTTATTGATTTAAATAAAGAAATTAAGTGAATTAAATTGAGTGAATGTTACATTTTGTGTGATTGAATATCTTGATTTTTATTTATTTTTTAATTTTTTTATTATTATTATCGATGATTGTTTTTCATTTATTTACATATATAGTTATTGATTTATTTAGTTAATTACTTATATTGACTTTTAATTTACACTTTAAAGTTTTTATATTAAAAACACTTGAAAGCAATCAACATGCCCTATATTGTTTTTTAAGTAAACCCCGGCTTTCTATGAGTTAAATAGCTAATTTCTCCCAAACAACTATCTTATTGTTAATTTGTTATATAGAATTATTGTCAAAATAAAAACAATCAAAGCAGATTATTTATTAACAAAACTCAAAATTAATAGGGTATTTAAGAGTATGATAACAATTCTTTTTAAAATATTTTTTATTTGAAAATATATTTAAATAATATTTTTTAATTTTTTAAAATTATTTTTGATATTAATAAATCAAAACAATATAAAAATATAAAAAATATTATTTTTTAATTTTTTTAAAATGACAAAACAAACGTAATCTAACAGCAGTGAGAACAAAGTCAAGAACCCAAATTGCAAGTAAAGCTGACACCTCTTGTCAAATGTCATTGAGGGACCAGAATCTTAACAGTCATGGAGCCCAAGCATCGATGATGCGAAGCAACTTTTCTTTTCATAACATCAGTGGACTGCATACAAGACGTCAAGACAAGAACCCAAACCTGTGTGAGGGCGAGCTACTTCCTGCCACGTGGCCTCCTCCCTTTCATGTTTTTTCCCCCTCCTCAACTAAGCACAGTCGTGCTGTCCATATTTGGTGCCGAATAGATATTTCATATTTCTGCAAGAAGGAAAGAAAGAAATGGCGATAATTTCTGTGTCAGCACTAAGAGGGGCTCGGTTCCCTCTCTTTACCAATAATCCACAACCATTTCCTCAGGTGATTGAATGTTTCTCTTGATATCTAATTTATTGATTATTTGATATGTGGGTTCTTCTTTTACCAATCATTCTTGTCTTGTCTTGACAAACTACTTCTTTTTGTTTCAAAAGTTTCCAATTCCAAGCAGGAGATCAAGTAAGCTCAATTTTCGCTCAAAGGGTTTTACCCCTTTTGCCCGGTATGCTCAATCACAGCAGGATCTTTTCTCTTCTCGCCTCCAAGGTTGGTTACTATCACCTCAATGGCCACATAATGAAATTAGGAATTACCCGTTTACGTTTACCTATATATTCCACCAGTATATAAAGTTTTAATGAACTTGCTGTCACTTCTTCTGGTTTTAGCTGTAATTATACTTCGTTATTGAAAACTAATGTATGTTATACTATCAGACGGTATTGAAAACTTGCCCAAACTTGTGGAGGATATTGTTCAGACATCTATCAATACCGGTCCACGTGGAGCCCTAAGGCTGGCTCAAGGTATTCAAGCATTTCTTGGAGTTGGTGGCGAGTGGCTGGCAGATGCATCAAAGGTAGTTTGCGCTTCAGTAGTTTTCTTTCGTTTTTACTTTGACACAAATAAATAATAAAACACTTCTAGTTTTTCTTACAATGTATGGATAACTATCTCGTTTGCAAGCACTTCTGCTTTTCTTGTAGCATGCCTGGAAACTCATCAGAGATGTAATTTGTTGATTTGTTAGTCAATTGATTACATTGTGAGAACTGGTTAAGCCTACGAGATTGTAGAAAACTGAACGATTATTTCTAATATGTTTCTTTTCCTTTCGACAAGACTCTGGTTGTCGAGGTTGGAATTCCTGTCTTCTCCTGGAACTAGAGTTAATTTTTCTGACTGGTAGCAGTATTGCTCGTGCGAACTTGACTGTGAAACTCTTCCTTTTACAGCATATTTATCTCTTAAATTCCATGTATGGCCTCCAACATAATGCAACCAAGTTCTTCAGTGATTCCTGTGGTCAGGACTGAGAGGTTGAAGGTTAATCCACTTAGTTGAATGGGATCAAGCATGGCTTACAATTGCAGTGGGTGATTAAGACTCAAGGATTCTGTTTTAACATAGTATAACCTAGCTGCATAGTGGATGCAAAATTATCCCAGGTTCAGTTCCTTCTGGTACTACATCATTTAAAGCGAAAATATGATGCAGAAAGAAGGTTGAAATTCTTCTTTCAACTTACATCATTCCTAGTTGCCATTCTGTCTCATATGATGATGGTTTTGGGACTTCATTTTTCAGTCTCAGAACTTTAACTATGAGAGATCCTTTTTCCTAGATGTTTTTCCAATCAGATTTTGGGTGGGCCTTAGTAAGATACCGTTGCTAGTTTCTCTCTCAACTGTCCTAGGGTATTACTTGGATTCTTATTTGTTTTTCCACTAGTGAGAATGACTGTAATTTTGCATGACATCTATATTTAGAACCCAATGCTTGCAAATTATATTGTCCGTAGATGCTAATGCATTAAACTCGTGTAAGTTCTTACGCTACCTCTATATTGATGTTTCTTTGCAATTCATTTGGGAAATCCATAAGATGCTTCCTTAAGCTAGTGCCCATTCTTTGCAAATCCTGTGGCAATATGCAGATTGTTGTTTCGTGCATTGCCTATTTCTATTGAGTTGCAGTTCCTCTAGATGGCTACTGGAACGATATTATTGTCATTGTAAAAGAAAGGGTATACATGCATCAATGATTTTCTGATGGCAACAGGGAATCTATGGAAGCAATTATGGTATATGAAGCATGACAGAATAGAGGATTGGTTGGCATTATAAAGATATTAAACCTCATGGTTATATCACAATTTCTTACATTTTTTTTTTCTCTTTGAACTTTAGGAAACAGAACAATGAAAAAATGAACATTTTGAGGAAGAGTAAATAGGTGACTATCAGCGCATAAGAGTGCAATTTAGATGAGCATCTATTTAAAGAAAGGCCTCATTTCATTTGGATCAGTTCTTAGAAGAGAGCTGAGGATGTGAAATTTGTTCAGTTTGTTGCTTGCTTTATATATTCCTTTTTACTTAGTTTTCTTTCTCCAAATCCCATGGATGACATCACTATTAGTTTAAGTTCTGATAGAAGCGTCTTTTTGTATGATAGGTTAAAAAAAGTTGTATAATTCATACTATTTTTTGACCTCCTCATCCCTCTACTATTTGCAGTCTACAAATTCTTCTGCTGGATTACCAACCCAAATGCAGCTTGGATTACTTTCTCCACAATATTTGAGGAGATTGTTTGAACGCATGGGAGCAACCTATATTAAATTAGGTCAGGTAAGTCATAGTATATTTCAAAAAGTTTCTTTTTTTTATTGTTCAATGCTGCTTGAGTTTGTCAACAATTTTATTCCTCTTATTCAATAAAAATTAAATCTTCTATCCTTGTTTCCATTACACTTCTTTTTAATCTTCCTGGCAGATGCTATTTTTCCACTAATGCTTTCCTATCATGTGTTTTGCTAGTTCATAGCATCTGCACCTACATTGTTCCCAGCAGAATATGTACAAGAATTTCAGAACTGTTTCGACAGAGCTCCATCAGTTCCTTTTCAAGAAATTCAAGCAATCTTGCGTGAGGAATTAGGAAGACCAATAGACAGTGTGTACGAATATGTTGACCCAACACCAGTTGCCTCGGCCTCAATTGCACAGGTAAATACTCTTCTTCCCTTTCCTGTTTCACATCTATTTTGTGTATTTCCTTGGAGTGCACTATCCCTCTCTCATATTTTCATTTCTTACTCATATTTTTGACATGCTCAAAATTTGAATATTATGCCCAGGTTCATGCTGCAAGGCTCAAGGGCTCTCAAGACGATGTAGTTATAAAGGTCTTGAAACCTGGAATAAAAGATATCCTAGTGGCAGATTTGAACTTTGTTTACATTGTTGCTCGCATATTGGAGTTTTTAAACCCTGAACTCAGCCGTGCATCACTGGTATGATGTTTGTTCATCAGTTTTTGCAAGTGATGAAATTAGTTGCTGTCTTGAGAGTAAACTTCTACACTTCCAAGTCCTTTTATCACTATATTTTCCCAATGTTGAAATCCTAGAAACTTTAAGTGTTTATCCATCTTAATGACATACAAAAAGATACTTATTCATCCAGTGGCATATTGGGGTTTTGCATTTATTGACCTCCCTGATGTATTATTGTGGAGGAAGCAAGCATATATTTGTTTCTGAGTGTGTCCGTTAATTAAATTCTTGAAGTTTCTTTTCGTTCGTAAGTCATGTCTCCTCTCGGTAGGTTGGTATTGTCAAAGACATAAGAGAGTCCATGCTTGAAGAAGTCGACTTTTATAAGGAAGCTGCAAACATCGAGGCCTTTAGGAGTTATTTGGAAGCTATGGGACTTACAAGGCAAGCTACAGCTCCAAAAGTATACCAGCACTGCAGTACCCAGCGAATTCTTACAATGGAGAGGCTATATGGAGTGCCTCTCACTGACCTGGACTCTATAAGCTCACTTGTTTCTAGTCCAGAGACCAGTCTTATAACTGCCCTCAATGTGTGGTATGACATCCGTGATCCACATGCTTGTGAGATTTCATGTTAATCTTAAGAATATCATATCAGGTTTTTGAATGTAAAACTGATCATACGAAATTTCTTGTCCAGGTTTGGTAGTTTACTTGCATGTGAAACTTTCCATGCAGATGTTCATGCCGGCAATTTGTGGTTGTTACGTGATGGCCGCATTGGGTTTCTTGATTTCGGTAAAATTTTTATGTGCATCAAGTTGATTCATGATTTAGTTTCCAAGAAATACAGTTTTAGGCATCCGTTTTACTGAATGTTTGTGCATAGCTTGTTATACTCTACATTGAATGACTGGATTTCCAACTCATTATTGGATTTGATTACTAGCGTATACTGGTTACTTAGAGGACCTTGTTATTACAGCAAATGGTTACCTAAGTAGGTTTTCTGCAAATCTTCCCTGTGCTAAAGTGGCCCATCTGCTACAACACTGATAGAATAATAGTTGAGAATTTGAATATCATTGTTGACTTCTCTCTTTCTGAATTTCATCAGAAAAGTAAACATGGAAGTTCCTTTTTTTTCAGTTTAGAGATGGATTGACGAAGGTGGGACTCGAACCTAAGGCCTTGCCCCTCTTGCTTTTTGTAAGAGTGCTACTTGTGCTTCAAGGTCATTGGTGACATGGAAGTTAATCTTGTATCTTTACCCTAGCTTCTGAAAAGACATGTCTGTCATATTGATTGGGGCCAAAGGATCATAAACGATTATTAGATGATATATTGTACCGTGTAGAACTATTTCTGCAGATTCATGGTGCATCCCTTAATTGCAGAACCTTTTTTAATGGGTCATTTATACCACTTAGTACTATAGATCTAATGTAAATGGTACCTCAGGTTGGTGATGGTATGATCTGGAGCATTTACAGCATATTTAATGAGAGCTGACCAACTATTTACATGAATTTAAGCCATCTGTCATATAACTCAAGTAGAATCCAATCTACAGGAATTGTTGGTCGCATATCCCCAAAAACATGGACTGCTATGGAAGTGTTTCTTGCATCAATTGCAACTGAAGAATATGAGTCAATGGCATCTGCCTTGATTGAAATGGGTGCCACAAACAAGGATGTGGATGTTATGGCCTTTGCCAAAGACCTGGAAAAGATATTCTCATCAATACAGGTAAACACCAATACTCTAAATACTCATTTTTTGAAATTTATTGGAACTGCTTTAAAACACTCTTTATTACGCTAATGCAGGATTTGGATACTGACTTAATCGTTGCAACCGCCAGGGATACAACTACAAATGCAACTGCTGTCTCTGCCAATGTTGTTGTTGATGAGAGGCAGATGAATGCACTCTTTCTTGATGTGGTAAGCTGATCTCATTAATTACTTCAACCAAAATATATGACGAGTTAAGTTTGAACATTTTCTAAATAGATGCAGCGCAAACTTAGTCAATGTGATAGATTACAATTTTCCTGGCAATTAAGTTGTGATGTTAGGACAGTGTTCCTCATACGAGACCCCTTGATGCATTAACAAAAAACTAAATCTCCTAGCAAAATTATTGTGCACCTACGTAGTGTAATGATAGAATTGCCCTTAAATCATAAAACCTTTGAATTAGGTATTGGGGTCAATACAGTCTTCAACATGATTCAATTGTCATTTTCAATTTCTGCGGGGACAAATTAATCTTTTTATTTTTTTTGGCACAGTAAAATGACTTAGTTACCTCTAAAATAAAATAAGAGGTTTTTTTAGTCTTTTTAATTTGTTTAGCACAATAAAATAACTTAATTACCCTAAAAGACAATCTACTAAACTATCTTTCAGGGGCTTTTTCATCTATTCATCCTGGTTTTTTTGGTCAGTATCAAGTCATAGTTGACTTGGGGGTATTTTTTGTATTTGAATAAATATTAAATATTATTAAAAAAAAACATTGCATTCACTAGTAGGGCTGTCTAGTTACCAAACACTATCTTCCGCGGTGGCGCGTGTGGCCAACGACCCTCCAGTTTGGCGTTGACGATCCTTTTTTTTTTCTTCATTATTTTCTCTTTTCTCCTTGATTTCCATGCTTGCCCTTTCAAAATTTCTAAGCAACTCTTGTTATTCCTTCAAATTTGTTCTCTGTTTTTTTATTACTATTTGTTTTATTTTGAATAATTTATAAAATTGGAATTCTTTTTCTTTTTCATCCCTTTTTCATTTTTAATTTTTTAAAAATTTGGTTTCTATTCTTTTGATTTCTATTTGTTTTATTTGAGATAATTTTTTAAGATGATATTTTTTTTTACAATTTCATCCTCCTTAAGTTTTTTCTTTTTATTAAATTCTCATTATTTTGATTGCTATTTTATTTATTTTGACAAATTTCTTAAATTGATTTTTTTTCCTGATTTCATCCTTCAACATTAAATTGATTGGGAATTGATCTTTTTTATTGAGTTCTAGAGATTAACCTAGGTTTATGAGGTTCGCTTGGGTTTGCTTGTTTTCTTTTTCTTTTTTTAAGCTCATGTTTTCTCGGTTTTATCATATAACATTTGTTCAATTGGAAATTGGGCTCTGTTACTTTTATTTATTTTATTTCTATTGAATTTTTCATTCATTTTGAAAATGATTCGGGTTATCTTGGTTCTTTTTATTTGTTGTCCTTTATTGAATTTACTCTGTCAAAGTTTTTAAATTGATATTATTATTTTTTTATTTTATATTTCAATATTAGATTGATTAGAATTATTTTTTCTCAGTTCCATCCTTTAAAGTTTGAGTTTTTTTTATATCGAGCTTCATGATTTCTTCAATTTCTTTTTTATTCATTTATCTTAGTCCCATCACTTAGATCACATATTTGGCTGGTTAGCCTGAATTGATTCAGTTTTTTTAGGATTTTTTTTAATTTAATATTTTTTACGTTCTATCCTTCAATATTGAGTTTTTTTAGAATTAAGTTTCTTAATCTTTTCCGGTTTGCATTTTATTGAGTTATCCATGATCCAAGTTGCAGAGTTTTAGTTGGCTTGTCCGGTTTGCTTTTTTTCTATCCTTTTTTTTTAATTTGATTGGTTAGAATCTTAGTTCTGTCACCTTTATCATTTCGGTAAGTGTTTTTTTTTACAGGTTCCATGATTCTTTTTTGTTTAAATTGGTCTATTTAATGTCATTATCTGTTCTTTTATTATCTAATTAAACTATGCTGACTTTTTTTTTTCAGCCGGGTTTAAGTCCCTAGTCACTTTTTTTTTTTTACTTTTTTAAAACATGCTTGAGTCACTCGGGTTTTTTTTTTTTACCGACAAAAATGTTCAGGCCCAAGGCGTGGTGCGGGCCCAAAAAACTAGTTATCTCTATAATAGGATGATAAAAAATGCATAAACCATCAAAATGCCCACTGTTTTGGCAGCATTCAACAGGTCTGCCCTTCTCAGGATTTTGTTTAATTGCTATACCTGTTACCTGCAAGTGATGTTTGCAGAAGGATGGTGTTAGGTCAGGGTAGATCCTTACTTTTAGCTATTTACCTATGGATATAAAAAAGTAAAATTTCGTTTTGGGAAATCAAAGGATGGGATAATTTTGGACAAGAAAATCAATATGGCTTACGATAAAAGACATCCATCCCAGAAACTGTATACAAAGTTCAGTATAGACTGGTCAGTGGAGCTTGCAAAATTTGCAGAAAGTTCTGAAGTAGTTGCTAAGTGTAGTTACGAAGACCAATTATTGAAGCAATCCTGATCCATGGCACCCTCTTCTTCTCTCAAATCATTCCTCTCTCTTGTTCTATTACCAATAACCCATGTTTGATATTTTTTGGCTTGCAACAGATTCGGGTTAGTGAATCATATGGACTCAAATTTCCCAGGGAGTTTGCTCTTCTCATGAAACAGCTTCTGTATTTTGATCGGTACACCCGATTGCTGGCCCCCAACTTAAACATGCTTCAGGACCAGAGGATTTCCATTGTTTCAAATCGAGGAAGCAGATATAAGAACAGCTTCAGATGAATTTTGCATGTGTAGATAAATCTGCCAAGGGCTTTATGCTTGCCTCACCTTGTTTTCATTTCCTTGTAAATACAACCAGCAGAAAAGCTGCAAATCGAAGTTGAAGTCGCAGACAATCAATAGGAATTGGATCTCTCCACACTACAGAAGAATGCACTTTTACATTTTCAATGTTTTTGGTATTGAATTCGGAAGGAATGTAATTCTATAGTTGATCTTTTATTTCTACTTCAAAAACATTTTTCAGTGTTTTAGCTTCCTAAGAAGCCTTAGCTGCTCTGCATTCAGACTGCAAAAGGTGATAAGCGTATGGAGTTCAACTTGGTACGGCCATGCATTATCTTGATGGGGGTAATTAAAGGGCATTAGGTGGCAAGTATGCACTTAAGCAAATTGAATTTTGATCCATTCAAATTTGTTTTTATTGTTTTTTGTTTTTAATTTTTTTATTGATTTTTTTATTTTATTTTATTTTAATTGAATTTTGTTTTCAATTTTATCACTCAATATTTTATTTTAAATTATTTTTATATCAGATTTAGTCTTTATTTTTTTATTATATTGTTTTTAATTTTATTCCTCAATATTTTATTTATTTAGAATTTTCTGCATTATTTTTTAGGATTTGTTTTTTTTAGGTTGGTCTTCGGTTTATGACCAACATGAGTTTTGAAAGTTAACACGAGCTTGTTTTGGATTATTTTTAGGTTTTTTTTTAAAATGATTTTTTTTATTTAATTTATTTGATTCATTGAAAATTAATCTTTGTAATTTTTTTTTTATTGGGTTATTCGAATCTTGTATCAGGGTTGCAGGGTTAGTGAGTTAACTTGAGTTTGACTTGAATTATTTTTTTAATTAAATATTTTTTTTCTATTTTTTTCTTTAAAATTAAGTTGTTAGAAAATTAAATTTTATAATTTTATTTAGTTTGTACTTGATGAGCTTTATAATACTTTTTTGATATTTTGTTTTTTTATTTATATTATTTAAATGTTTTTTTATATTTTGTTTTTTTTATTTATATTATTTAAATGAACCGAGTTTATTATAATGGTAGTTAAAAGTGGATAAATATGTTGATGTTTATTATTAGCTTGTCAAAAAGAAAAAAGATACAGAAACGCTACTGGGTAATAGGGAGCATCAAGAAGCACAGCACAACCTTGCGAATTACAAAGTCATCTTGTGGGCTTCACCCTGGAAACACGAAGAAATTGCATTAGCAACCAACAATTCATGGTGAATCAAAATCACATTTTTTTTGGTTTCTACGACGAGATAGAAACGGATGTGAAGTCATGGGAGTGTTTTTGTCCATACAACAACAGCTGGACATTCTTGCTCAAGCTAAAATCCGTCTGTGCAATCTCCTTCAACTGGACATGCATGCAAACCTGCTAAACTCATGACGTTAAGCTCAAGATAGTCAAGGACAAGGAGCATGGGGAGATTTTTAAAAGTTGTCTGAGTACATCAAGCGCTTTGAAGAAACTGAGCATTCCTCACGAGTGACGACCTTTATGTGATGATTTCTTTGTCCTTTTCTTCTCTGAATAATATACATGAAATCCAAAAACTTCGTTATACAGGATCAGTTTTATAATACAAAAATAAACAAATAATTACTGCAATCTTCTCTTCTGAGAACCTATACTTGGAATTCAAAACTTGTGTTTCTACTTCTGTTATATATACTACTGATTCCAAAGCAATGAGGCGAGTCCTATTTCCTGTACTATAATCAACAACATAATCAAAGTACAACCTATATGTATCTATACAAGCCAGTGCTTCATGATAAATATGTCGTGAGTTGCTCACTTAGTCTTCTGTTGGATAGTACCAACTTGAACAAGATGGTTCATAACCATATATCAGTCGACTTGGTGAGGAATAACCCATGAGTCGGTGAAGTGGGGAACCTCCTCCTCCTTTCCTTGGCAGCTCCTCAATTTCTGAAGATACTTTCTTTGTTTTGGACATGCTAGAAGAAGGTCCAGATAATTCATGCTTTTCCTTGAGATTCTTCCGACGCTCATTCAGGCTGCTTTCAGCTGAACGTAATGATGTCTGGACAGGATCCCCATCAGTGGAACCGCTTTTACAGAATGGAAGTCCATAATCTTCAGAACATGACACAGGATCCATGTTGGGACAATTGCTGGCATGAGAAGATGAAGCTGAAATTCTCCTATGAAGACCGCCACTATGCTCATCAACCTCACTTGGTGGAGGTGCATCAGCAGTCGGTGTATATGGAACTAGATGAGTCCTGCTTATAAGTGAAAATCTAAGTACTTCCAAACAGACACCACATCTTAGCTGGTGGTACTTCCTTTTAGAAAGAAGAAAATCTGCAGGTAGCTGAAGCTGTTTGAAGCAAAAAAAACATGTTATGAAAGGGGCTCCACCTGCCAGGGGCAGGAGGTGCCGCTTAGCCAAGTGATGTTTCTTCGTTACATACTTCTTTACCTCCTGATCCCTACGCCTGTGGTCATCAGAAAGTGTTTCACGCCTATATATGGAAAACTCAGAGTCAGCATGCCGTTGTGGAGTTGAGGGACAAGAACCATAGGAATGGTAAAATTCGACATGATCTTGGGCCTTGCAAAACACTCTATTATGATGAAGGTTAGGTGGAGGTAGTTGTGCCAAGCGACAGTCTTGGGGACAGCAACACAAGTGATCAACTTGGTTTCGATTGCTTGCTACCTCTGCTGAGAAAGGTATTTGGGAGTATTTACTCTGTTGATGCCAGTTGCGCCCCCCTCTGAATCTTCCAGGATAACTCAGATAGTCTAAGTCATCGAAAATTACCTGCTCCAGATGATCATTGTAACTGGGATTATGGTCCTTCCAAGTGACCCCTGGAGCAACCCTCCCTTTTTCCTTTCCATTCAGAACGTTAACTTGATCCTGCAATTCATAAATCATTTCCAACAGTTTCATCTTCTCCTGTTCAGTGTATGCAGCCTTTTCACGTGAATGAAAGTACGGATTGGAACGGGATTCATTGTTGTTTTGATTGGAAGGGCTCCCATTATCATAGCCAGCCAAGAAGTCTCTTTGATAGAAAGGAGCCTGAGATGGATATTCATCCTTCTCCAGTCTTCTCCAGTTTCTAGCTGGATGGGCAACCCTTGTGTGCTCTACCAATTCATCATGATTTAGTTTGCTGGATTTCAAGGCACGGTGATTATTATCAGAAATAATTGATGTATGATTCTTCAAGTGATGCTGCATTTCCAAACTGCTATTCGCCACGAACTTTTCGCTTCTGGGTCTCTCATTGGAAGCTGCATGATTTGCTTGCTTATGAGTATTTCTAAATGGATGCTTGGGTCGATCAGGTAATTGATCATCTGTTCCTTCATATGAAGAGACAGTGTCATCATAGTAAGCCCGAGAGCTTCTGGTGGCTGGGGATTTAGACAAGTCTATAAGACTGTCACTTAACTCAGAGCTGGGGTCAATCAAATCCATAGTTTTGAATGTATCTGTACACTGTACACGGTCAAAATCATGGCGACCTGTTTCATGAAGCTTCTCTAGCTGTTCATTTGGCGAAGTTACAAAAATGTCTGATGAAATGCTTTCTCCTGCAGGCCTTTGAGCAGCGACAACTGAAGCACCCTCCTTGTCAACTGACTTCTCAATACTTGATTTTATGAAATCAGAACCACTCTCTTTGGAAGCATCTAGTAATGCTTTTGCTCCTGCTAATTGTGAGCTTTCATTACTGGCTCCAGCTTCTGATTTTTCCCCTTCCACTGAAGACAACTCTTTGTTCTCAAGAAGAGCAAGTTTGGTGAGTGAACAATCATCGTTGGAAGTTCCATCACTATCACTGTGAGCATCTAATTCTGCTTTTGTGGCTGCTAATTGTGAGCTTCCATCACTCACTTCAACTTCTGATGCTGCTAGTGGGGATGGCTCTTCGTTCTTGAGATGAGCACGTCTGGTGGGAGAACAAACATCGTTGGAAGTTCCATCACTATCACTGTGAGCATCTAATTCTGCTTTTGTGACTGTTAATGGTGAGCTTCCATCACTCACTTCAACTTCTTTTTTTGCTCCTGCTAGTGGGGGTGGCTCTTTGTTCTTGAGATGAGCACGTCTGGTGGGAGAACAAACATCGTTGGAAGT
>Ga0307515_10012205_pt1 | contig 16192 bp, 18 predicted proteins | sample 17_EM_MG_FD_194513 | JGI IMG/M metagenome (GOLD analysis project Ga0307515, IMG submission 194513) | Populus trichocarpa ectomycorrhiza microbial communities from riparian zone in the Pacific Northwest, United States - 17_EM | ecosystem: Host-associated > Plants > Roots > Unclassified | place...
CGGACCGTTGCAACGGGTCTTACCACACGAAAAACCCGGACCGTAGGAAATGGGGCGGTTTTACCACCAAAAACCCGGCATTTCAAGTCCACAATTTTCGCTCCAATTAAGTATTTGAGTTCTGATCATATCATGACATGATCAGTACGTAAATTGTCTAGTTTTAGCCCCTCTTTCACCTCGCGCATTCAGATTTGTGATCGGACCAATAATCATGGAGGTGCTATCGAAAACCCGCTAAATTCGCTTGAAAATCGACTTTATTTCACAGCCACTCCACGAATATCAGTCCGATCACAAATCTGAATGCGGGTGGTGAAAGAGGGGCTGAAACTGCGCAATTTACGTATTGATCATGTCACGATACGATCAGAACTCATATACTTACTAGGAGCCAAAGCTGTAGGAACTGTATATTTGGGACCGTGGTTCGGTTCCAACCCGGCCAAATGCCCGCGGTTCTATGTCCGGGCCAGGTAACAACCCACCAAGACAAAAGCGGGTCGGGTTTTTGGCCGGTTCTGGAACCGAACCGAACCGAACCGCAGGTCAAAACCCGGACCGCTGGCGGGTTACCCGGACCCGTTGCTAACACTAGTTGTAAGTTCAGCTGAACCGGCAACTGAAAGACGGTTCGAGGGAAATCCACCAACCGGTTTGAATTGGGCGGGTTGTCAGTGGGTTTTCCAGTAAGTCCATCTGGAGATTCATGTAATACTCTTGTTTTTACTGTTTCATAATAGTTTCTTTTAAAAGCATGTATTCTACATCCAATAGTAATTACTTTTTGCATGTTTTGCAGTTTGCGATATAGATTAACATGGAGTCTGTGTTTTTCCTTTTATATTTTGAATCTGTGTCTATAAAGGCAGTAAATAGTTCCATGTTGAGCTCAGATATCTGCACGATACCTTGATTACCCAAGATGCAAGAACAAAAATCGTTGATACTGCATTGACGCTCACTTTCATGATGGAGTAACTATGATATCAAGCAATGTATCGCCTGAAAACACCGCTATTACTTTGTATATGAATTATAGCCACAAAGTGACACTTAGATTACCCAAGTTGCAAGACCAAAAATTGTTGATGCTCATTGATGCTCATTTTCAGAATTGGGCAGGGAGTGTATTGCTGGTGTTTTTGCCTCTAAGGTCAGCCAATACCTCATTAATGGATGTCTACAACTAGTCACCACTTCCATGACCCAAGATGCAAAGCCAAATATTGTTGATGCTTTATTGACGCTCATTTTCAGAATGGTGCAGTGGCTGAATCTCACTCTTTTTGGGTTTAAGGGCTGCCGATATGTTGGTTATGTATAACAGAGACCATATCAATTTTCAATTGCCTTACTTACAACACCAAAAATTGTTGACACTACGTTAACGCTCATTTTCACTGTTGGGCAGTGACTGTGTCACTATCTCCACCGCCTATTAAGGCTTCCAATACATTTGTTATACATACCAGTGACCAAATCAATTTTGAATTGCTTTGCTTACAGGACCAGGAATCGTTTATGTTCGATTGATGCTTATTGTCAGCATGCGGATGTGGCAGTGCCACATTCTCCTTAGCCTATGAAGGATGCCATTACGTTGGTTATTGTAAGGGCGCATACGCCAGCCTCCGGCTGCGTACCGATATAGATGGTAATAGGGTGGATACGGTTGAAAATGTGGACTCGAGTGATAGTATATGTATAAGTGTAAGGTAAGATTATCGCTAGAGATCTAAGGCTCGTAGCGAGCCGACTATATAGAATGGCCGTTACCCGGCCCTGAACATGTCACGTGCCGCTTGCAGCAACCCTAACCGCCCGCCGTTACATCATCCCCCTCTTTAGGAGCAGACCCCCTGGGCTGCAGCCACCCGTACAGGGAATGGAAAGAAAGGAAACAATCAAACAAACGTTCCACGTACGTACTCGTACGAATCAATAAGTCCCGCTACCGATCGGTACCGCACAGGGCAACCTTTCGGCGGATCCGGCGCACGGGGAAAACTCCACCTCCAGTGGCAGGTGGTAAAACCCGTGCCGACGCCATTTGTACCGGGCCGAGATCCCAGAAGAGAAAGAAGAGAAGAGAGAAACAAGAAAACATCCAAAAGTGATCCCGTCTCCATATCTCCACTTCCAAACCCAAAACTCCAAACCATCATTCCTGTAGCTCGTATCTCGGCGTAGGTCATTGTCGGAATCGTCAGGGTGGTAGAGCTTTCGCTCGTGACTTGGCATCGATGGGAGCTACCGCTGCCGGCTTCGGTCGTAGCCATCGGTGATCATCGATCGTATAGGTCAATCGCGTCTGATTCGTCGATATCTAACACGTAAGCTTCTCTAAAATGGTTATACTTACCAAGTTCAAGCGGCCTTGCGCTGTCTGAGCTCTCTGCAGTGCTTCCGCATGCTCTGGAGAATATATCTTGCAGCCGGTAGTCATTCGTCAGTGGCATTGACTCGTAGATGCTGCTTGACTAGGCAGTGGTCTTTGGAAGTCCGCTTCGGTGACCATCCGGTCGACTTCATAGATGCGCTCCCGAAAGGCGGCTTCAATAGAATCTTGGTCGACTTGGTAGACTTTGCCGGTCGACTTCTCGGTAAACTTCTCGGTGCGTGTCTGAGTAGACTGCATCCCGGTGGGCTTTCAACTTGTCGGTAGGACTTTATTGTATTGACATCTCGGTGCGTGTCTCAGTAGACTGCCTCCCGGTGGGTTTGTGTACTTGTCGGTAGGACGCATTTTCGACACGGTCATCCCCCCTTTTGAAGTTCGTTGCTCCGTCGACGACTTAGACTCAAATCGGTTGTTGATTGCCATCATGGCTCCGTAGACTTATGCTTTCGTAGGCTTTTCGTGATCCCGTTCGGTACGTCTCTTTGTTGACCGATGCGTCATTCGGCATCCTTCGTCTCTGGACTTCGTAGGTCTTCGACTTCGCTTGTCTCTTGGCCTGCTTCGTCTCATTTTTCCACTTGCTTTGTCCTTTCTTTGACTCGCTTTGACTGTTGACTTGCTTCGTGTTTCGACTTGCTTTTCGCCTTTTCGAACTTCGCTTGGTCTGTTCTCGTTGTCTCTGACTTTTGGGCTTTGGCCGGGAATTCTCTAGGTGGGCTTATCATCTTCCGGATGCTAGGTGCGTATGTTGATTCTTCTGGTACGCTTATCCCCGCTCTCCGAGTGCCGCTGGACTTCTATGTCGTTAAGTGCACTCTGGTCCTTCATTCCGGCACCTCCGGTAGGGTCATCCCTCTCTTTAAAGGTCGTTGCTCTGCCGACGACTTATCTCCTCTAATTGAGGTTGTAGCTGGTGCGTTCGTGAACCCGAACGCCATGACTCGGGACTCGAACTGCCCGTACCGGGTGTGAAATGCGGTTTTGTACTCGTCGCCTTCCTTCATTCGGATGAGGTGATAGGCATTACTGAGGTCCTGTCGAGCATCTCCGGGATCAGTGGGAGATGGCTTTATTGACGGCTCGGTAGTCCACACACAGCCGTAGTCGGCCGTCGTTCTTCTTCGCAAATAAGATCGGCGCTGGAGCAGGCGATGATCGCTGGATGAATCCATTGGCTAGGTTTGTTTCGATGTAGGCATTGAGAATTTTCAACTCGACTTCTCTATCTTTCCCAGCTCTTGGTCCCACTCGCTCTTTCCGAGATTTCGTAGATCCACGCAATTTGAGTGGTTCCTCACGGCCGGGTACCCTGCCGTTTCCTCTCACCCTCTTCCAACGCTCCTCGAGCCAGAACCGCTCTTCCTCATGAATTCCCTTTGGATGCCTTGAAAGGTGCGGTGCGAGTGTTGCCATATCTTTTGCTGCATATGTCCACATAGTCCTTGTGTCTCAATGTGAAGTCTTTCGGCGGTGCTATCCGTCGCTCTGAGATCTCGGTGATCATCTGTTGGTAGTTATCTTGACTGTCTCTCGTAATGCCATTCGGTAGGCTATTCAATATGTCCGGTGGTCATATTCAATCTCGTGCGGGACCAATTTGGTAGTCATATCACAGTCGTTCGGTATGGATCAGCCTCGTTTGGCTTATCATCTTTTCTCCGGCGTGTTTGCAGGTATATTGGACGTCTGTCGTATGCTAGGTGAGCTTATCGTCCCAGATCGCGGGGTGCGCTCGCTGGCTCTCCTCCGGGTGTGCTTGTTGATTCATCTGTAGGTGTGCTTGCCATCACTTGACTCGGTGCACTTATCGTCGTTCGCTGCTAGCCTTCTCAATTGATGAATGAATCTCACGGTGCTTCGTTCCTGCATGGTGCATTCGTTAAGCCTTCTCTTGGTATGCTCTCTCTAGGTACGCTTGCTATAGCCTTCTTTGCCGGTAAGTGCGCTTCGCCTTGGCTCCTCTCAGCACTTCCGGTACGGTTATTGCTCGCAGTTGAGGCTGAAGTTGATTCCAGTACGGTCATCCCCCTGTTGGAAATCGTTGCTCCACTGGCGATTCTGTAGCTCAGTAACTTGGGATCTCCGAATCAAAGTCGGGATCGTATTCGGCATTCGGCTTTGTAGTTAGGTATCTGCACATAGTGCTTGGGAGTGTACTCGGTGGAGTTATGCCGCCGGTAAATCGCGTATCTGTGTCTCTGAATGTCTTCTGCACTTGATTGCTAGTAATGTAACTTATCATCTAACGTGAGGGATCATAAGGGTAAAACTCCACATAACCTCGTGTATCGCCCTCAGGCAGTGGATCGTATTCCAAATTCCGTGGCCTCCGCCATAGCTCTTAGTAGCTCTATAAAGATCGCGTATTGCATGACCGATATCATCGGTGGCATTCATGCATATGCGAAAGTCTCCGTGCTGCGGTGCCTCTGCAAAGCCTCTGCAAGGTCTCAGGCCCGTCTCACTGCCAAGATTGTGTCTGCGGTATCTTCAGTTGTCTGTACTCCATTTTCGCGGTATTCGGGAGACCTCTGATTGGTAAGGCCTCCGGTAGCACCATAGGTGCCATCGCAATTTCCAGCTCCATCTACTTGTGTTAGCTCAATTGGTATTACAAAAGAGGATGGAAGCGGTGAAGGGTAAATCCAGAAGTAGCGATACAAACGTATGGTCACAGTGGAGCCGTACGCAGATGGCTTGCTCCCTTCGTGTCTCGGCGAACCAGTAGCAGTCATTCAAGGATCCCATAAGTGGACGCTCTTCTGCCGCAACTACTGCCGCTGCTCCTGCTCGCTCGTCCGGCGTACGAGGGTATTCACCTCGGTGAGACCGCTCTCCCGTAGCCCTCAGCAACCCTAGTGCAAACTCCCAGTCAAAGGGCGAGTGCCATGACGCCCAGCCTGCAGGATAGGTCGCCATCTATGCGGTGCTCCCGGTATAGTACCTCGGAAACTCTTTATTCCTCACCGCGTTATGCTCCAACTGCAGAGTACGAATGGGATCTGCATTCAGAACTTTTGATAAAATGTAAATCCGACTGCAGAGTACAGTTGAGATCTGCAGCCAGTACTTGCCCCTTCTCCTCGTAGGTCCTCAGGACTATCAAGCCCCCTCTCTACTTGGGATCCTCAGGACTGTCCATCCACAACGAGATGTGACGAGTTACAAAAGCTTATAAGGAACACGTTGGCCAAACGGTCCTTTAGGCATAAAGCCGTTGATCTCAGATGCTCGGCCAAGACAAGCTGCATCTATAAAACTCCGGGTGCGTAAGGCACAAACTGTGGAGGGTGGACTCTTGTCCGAGAGTGGACAGTTGTCCGAGGTCGAATGAAATCGTGCTCGGTTGCCGATCTCGTGATCGCCTGTCTGGATATGTAATTTGGCATTCTCGTATCTGCCGGTAAAAAGCTCGATTGACTGTTGTATGGCAGGATGGGGTATAACTTCGCCTCCGCCGATAGGATATTTGGTGTCATCCGACTCGGTCGTCCGAATAGGCCGGAATTGGTCATCGGAATTGACCATCTAATTCGTGTGCTTCTGGAGGCGGTATTCGTAACTGTAGTCAGTCTTCCGCATCGTGTATGTCTTCCCCATCTTTTTCCTCTTCTTCTCTGCCGGAAGTGAGCTTCAACTGGGCTGGCTCTCCTCCGTAAGTGCGCTCTCGTCTCTTCCATTGGCGTGAGGAATGCAGTCGTATGTGAACTTGACAGTAGAATACGTAACTAAGTTGACTCGGATCTCGTGTGTTGATTTTGTGGGGCTTCTGGCGTGACTTGACGCGTTAAGGGGTAACGTGATCTTGTAGTTGTAGCTTCTCCGAAGTCGTTGCTCAATTGTAGTCATCGGTCGACGTATCTCATTCGAATGTATACGATATCTCTCGTTCGATGGGTTTAGGCTCTTGGTGAGTGGGAATTGGTCAACTTGACCACTGACGCGTGTCACTGGCGATGCGGCTTGCGAAGTCATCTCTGTTTTCGTCAATTGACTCAATTCGGGGTAGACTCGTCCATGTGATCATCGTTATGATTGGTAGATCTCTGAACGTATGTGTAGTTCACTCTCATCGTCCGATTGTCGAGTTGCAGCGATGCGTCGGAAAAGGAGTAAAAGTGTCATCAGCGAATCCCGTGAGCGAAACGCATCCGTGTACTGAAAAAGCGATAATAGTGTAAGGGCGCGTACGCCAACCTCCGGCTGCGTACCGATATAGATGGTAATAGGGTGGATACGGTTGCAAATGTGGACTCGAGTGATAGTATATGTATAATTGTAAGGTAAGATTATCGCTAGAGATCTAAGGCTCGTAGCGAGCCGACTATATAGAATGGCCGTTACCCGGCCCTGAACATGTCACGTGCCGCTTGCGGCAACCCTAACCGCCCGCCGTTACAGTTATACATAACAGTGATTAAATCAATTCTCAACTACCTTACTTACAAGACCAAAAATCATTAATGCTCCATTGATGCTTATATTCAAAATGGGGTACTAACCACATTGCTTTCTGGATTGCCTTGAAAGGCAGCTAATCCAGTGGTTATGCATAATAGTGACCAAAGGACTTTTCAATTGGAATATTTACAAGACCAAAAAGTGTTCATGCGCTGTTGACACACATTTTAATGTATCGTCTAGTCAAGATCCTCTGCCATCAATAACTGCACTGATGATTATTTGAACTTAGTGGTTGCCCTTCTGCCTGATTGAGAATTGGCCCATTGGTATAGCCGAGCCCAGTAATATTCTCCCACAGGTGGCTCTCAAACTTTCAAAATTTATATAACTTGCTGAATGATTGATTTTGCCTGCTATACTTGTATTTATCAACCAATATTCATATGCGACTGCATACTATTCTCTCATAATAGTTCCCAAAGTGACAATCTCGGTTCAGCACCATATATAACTTGATGAAGATATATTGACTCATTCTGTCCTACTTTTTCTCGTATCCCTTATTCCTTCTTATTTCCATTGCTTTGACTGTCATCCACACCATTTCACCCATTTTCATTGACCTTCATATTGGCTGAATCAATCCAGCAACATTCAGTGCACTCTCACATCCTGCCACTCTGGGCATACCTGATCCTCAATGCCATTGTCTAGCTGTACATCTGATTTATTATCTGCCTCCCTGTCAACTTCTCTCTCATTTGGATTATCCCAGTCACCATTCCAGTTAAGACAATTTTCGGTGTCAGAAATGCATTCAGGTATACTATCCTCATCAGTTTCTGCTGGATGAGGGCTGATTCTTCTGATTGGGCAGACATTGAATTTGTGAGTTTGTCCTCCAGGAAGGTTCATTGCAGACACAGCTGGTAGGCAAGGTGATATTTTGGACAATATAAATGCAGCCGCACCATCTTGTTGAATGGTTGACCAGAATGCTTTGACAATCCCTTCAGGATTTAAAATGTATCCTACAGCTGTCCATTGCTTGTTTTGAGTGGAAGATTATACATGGCGCATGTAGGTTTTGGCTGCCCTGCCAAATCTCCCAGAAGTAGTTGACATTGGCAATTCTACGCAATTTTCATTCTTTTGCCTATCTCTGTAATTGCAAGCTGTTGTCAATATACATTGTATCCAATGCTGGGTTATCACCTGCCAATAACTCATTATAAGCTGGGGCAAACAGCCTTAATACAACTTTGTCATAAAGCATCCTGCCGGTGGATTTTGACTGTCTCCAGCCGATGGAGTCTCACCAAAAGAAACACACTGGCATCCACACTGACACTATCTGGAATGATAGACAATATATCCCACGCCACAATAGATAGATCAGCGTACTTTGAGTCTGTTTCTTATTAGTGGCACCTCCACTTGGTGATATTCAGCATCCAAAATGCACTTCTAACCTGTACTGGGTCAGAGTGATAATCATTCAAATTTGAATTGAATTGGCCCCAGTCCTTTGGTGATTCAGGTGGGGAATTCAAATAGAGCCTCGCAACTCTCAATAAGCATGCTGCATGATTCGTCCGTGCTGTTGTTATTTCAGCTATGTTTCAAGGCATTCAGTATTCTTCATCATCGCCAGACAAATCATATTCATCAAAAGAAGTTTCATCAGATCCAAAAGCAATCCCGGAGGGGAGAAGATTGTTGTTCGGGGGATTTTTGGGCTTAATAAAGCATAATCATCTATATTTGGCACAGTATTCATTCTGCACAAACTGTTAGGGGATTTCCCTTAGCAGTTTCTAAGGTACTTGAATAACCAAGAGAGATATACATCATGGAGTTTACTCTTGTGATATGCATAACTCCTATCTCTGGCATCTCAACACTTTTACCAGACACAATTACCTTTAGTGGGATTTGTGTGGGACATGTATCAATTGAATTTGCAAGTCTCATTGTGGAACGGATTTACTTATGATGGTGTAACAACACTGCTAGATCGAAAGAAGTTTGCTACTGACAAGTGTGTTGTGTTCAACCAGATTCATTTCTTAGATACTAGCGGAACATGTCTCAGTGGCCTGAGGATTACCTCAATAAGCAGACCAGGCAGTCGTTAGCCAATATGTAATTATATGGCACATCAGGTATATCACCATGTTGTCATTGGAACACCCTGGGCACTGCCCGGCCAAAAAGAATAGTCTCAGCCTGCGCATGGTGTGACTGAGAGATTTAAGACATTGGCTGTTGATATGAGGCCTGAAGTATCCCTTCTGGTTTTTTCCAGACAGTTCAGTATTGAAATGTTAGACTCAAATGTGAATGTCAAGCTATGTATCTTAATCTACACTGGCGTAGTATCAGTGGGTCACTGAATAAATCTATGACACAAGCCAAGTAGCCATTAAGGTGAGGCATTATTTGCAGAAAGCACTGCTGACTATGATCGGCAGATGTTTCCAACAACAGAACCATGGGTGTTGGAAGTTGTGCAAGTGGAAGTTATGATCTGATATAATGTCTGAAAATATATCATGCGCATCAGCAAAATATGAAATTGGTTTACAAAAATGGACCCTACGCATTGATCCTTCTCCACATTCTCCTCAAATACTCCCAGCGAATTATTTGCAATCTTCCACCATGCTTCGAAGTATTCAATAATGTGATCGCGTAGTCACGACATCTCAAAACATGTTTTGTTATTCAAGCTAATATACTGCAATTGCTTGAGTCACGTTGGTCCTCTAGATTTTAATCGTTTCAATGGGTTTTTGAACTATTCCATTGATAATATTCTTAACTATTAAATCCCTTGAGACATCGATTATACACAAGCTTGCACAACTCCCATTACAAAAATTAAGACACCTAGAGTAAACACCCCGCAGATTTCTATATATCGCTGCAACAATTGCTTCAAGCATCGAGTCGAATAATCTACATGCAAAATCAATTTAACTCATTTAAGTCGATCGTGTTGCTCAAGTACAACCGCAAGCTATCTTGCTGCGGCATCAGCGGAAGAAGGTGTACCGCTCCTTGGATTGCACTTTTAGGGACGATATTAGTGGTTCCGACACGGAGCAGAGGCTTACGACAGTCGCTCCCATCATGCATGGGTTGCATCGGAGGTTGATGCCTCTCCTCGACAATCACCATACCAGCAGTCTGATGTATCGGCCCTGTTGCTCGTGTTTAAAACTAGGCAAGAAGCCCTTTAACGGTTGATTCAGCAACCTCAATGACGAAAAGACACTTCCACCGTGCGTAAATGCATCTGGTAGTCGACTTAAAGTGGCTATCCGGACTTGTCCCCATCCAGTGCAAGACTATATCATTTCTTTGTGGCTTATGCTTTCTCCACCTTGTGGACCCAGTACAAGAGACCATATGAACTGCTTGCTCGTCGCATTGAAAAGAAGTCGCTGGAATTGCTACTGTGTAGTACCGAATGTATTTTGCATCGTTGAGACGAGTGAAATACTGATCACAATCGACATAGTCTCTGAAATCGGCAGATCTCTTGAAGCACCAAGCAATGTGATTCTGCAGCTCCCCTTTTGGCATTGCACACCACTCGGCCAAGTCATCAAGGGTCTTGATATCTGGTCGCAGGTTCTTCATTATTCATGTGATAGGCTCTTTGGTTAGAGGCATATCGTCATCGCAACATTGTTTTGCAGAGTTTGGATTGAGCTGTCAATACTGGAACAGATTCTTTCGGGCTTGTGTTTGCAAAATCTGGAAGGTGGCCTCATGAAGATTCAATTGTTGGTACCCTTGTTTAAGATTCATTATTGCTTTTCTGTGGCCTTGCACCCCGGCCCTTGTCTAGTGTGTGTGGTAGTATAAAATCCACGTGTATGTGGCATACATTACACAGTAAGCGGCACAAAGCCGGATTAAGCCAGGTTAACTCAACCTATGCCAAATTGAGATTCAACAAACAGTGACGGGAAAGGGCCTGCAGACATCACCACACTCTAAATCCGTTCAACTCCCACCATGCCAATAACCTGCAGCGAGGCCTCTAAAGCATTGTCTGATGGTGCCAACACTAATCCAAGAGACTCTAAAGTTAATCCGACCCTGATATAGGCCGGCGCTGGACAATCCTGGTTAGCACCGAGCGGGGAAGGGTCTACCCCACTATCCACTACAGACCGCCTTCGCCAGCTCAGAATGAAAGCGAATTAGTTCGGATTCCTGTCGCTTACAGATGCTACTATAGAAGAGTTGAAATATCAGAAATCCAGTGCATCATCAGTAGCAGATAAATACACATATACTACATTGCTCACATCCATTGTGGCTACAGAGCAGTATGAGAGTACAGTCCTTCAATTCAGCCAAACCTTAATGAAATTCATCACAAACCTTGCTGCGGGTCAATTTGAGTGAGAGATATCAGCATTGGCAAAGAGTGATGAAAGTAAATTTCCTATGGCAAAGTGCTCACCAGAGTGGATTGAGAAATTTTCACCAAAGCAACTGCCGATATTGCATGATACGTATGCTCCTTCACTGAGTTTGATTCTCTGGATCTTAATGCTGGGTGGCCCGCCATGACCAAAGAACCCCAAGCATTGCCCATTTGACCGGGAAATGGTCGCAACTATTGCAATCTGCATGATTGGATATGCTCACAACTTCTACTGCTACTCCTAGCAAGTAAGAGAGCCACCTAGTAGCAGGTATCAGAAATACCACTAACAGTCCAAGGGTATTGTAAGTTACTTCTTGTTTGCATCAAACACCGCCAAGTGAACAGTAGAAGCCATCTATAGATTGGGAATAACAGTATCATACAAGACTGTAACTCGGGCTCTTCGTGGAAATTCTGAAGCCTCACACACGAAACTGATCCAATTGGTGAAAGCCTCATGTTTCTTCAACTCATTCGACAACATAAACTTTTACCAAAATGTACGGGATCAGCGCCAATGCAACAGTGGTCACCAGGTCAACTATACCGCAAGGTATGTGGGCATTATGGATTGCTGCAATGAGTATTCAAACGAACCCAGAGTGAATTGCTGTTGTGGGTCTCTGCCCAGCAATAGTATCGACCATTCATTGGCAAGGCAGCTTTCCTAGTGTTAGCAACGGTTCCGGACCGTCACTTCGGGTCCAGGTCCGGTTCCAAACCGAACCGTTGCCAAATTGGCGGTCCGGGTCGTCAATAAACCCGAACTGCCTACTCGGGTACGGTTCCATGGTAAACTCCCAACCCATCTGAATTGGGTGGGTTGTCAGCTGGTCGCCCAGCGGTTCCATTTATAGATTCGTATAAGGCTCTTGAATTTGCAGTGTGTTAATAGTATCTTATCGAAATCGCATTTACAGCAACCAACAACGTGCTTTTGCTTGTTGAGCAGTTTGCAATGTCGATTAATTTGGTATCTGTGTTTCACCTTCGATATATGGTATTTTTACCTAGCAAGGCGGTCAATAATATTGTTATGCACGCGAAGATCCGCACGACGCCTTGATTACGAAATATGGAAGTCCTAAAACTGTTGACGCTCCGTTGACGCTCATTTTCAGGATGCCGCAGGGAGCATGTCGCTGTTGTTTTTGCGAGTAAAGGCTGCCAATATCTCATAGATGGATGTCCGCAACCAATCGGAACATAACTTACTGAAGATGCAAAGCTAAAAATCGTTGACGCTCCGTTGACGCTCATGCTAAGAATGGGACGGTGACCGTGTTGCTATCCTTTTTGCCAATAAAAGCGGCCAATATGTCTGTTATGCATAACAACGACCAAGTCACTGGTGAATTACCGTACTTACAAGACCACAAATCATTGACGCTCCGTTGACGCTCATGCTAAGAATGGGGCGGTGACCATGTTGCTATCCTTTTTGCCAATGAAAACGGCCAATACATCCGTTATGCGTAACAACCACCAAGTCACTGGTGAATTACTGTACTTACAAGACCACAAATCGTTTACGCTCCGTTGACGCTCATGCTAAGAATGGGGCGGTGACCGTGTTGCTATCCCTTTTGCAAATAAAAGCGGCCAATACGTCCGTTATACATAACAACGACGAAGTCTCTGGTGAATTACCATACTTACAAGACCAAAAATCGTTGACGCTCCGTTGACGCTCATTTTAACGTATTGTCCATTCAACATCTGCTGCCGTCGATAATTGTATTCATCCTGATTTGACTTTATCGATTGTCTTTCTGCTTGATTAAGACTCGGCCCTGTGGCAAAGCCGAGCGGCGTAATCATGTTGCACTGTTCACTCTCACACGACTAAAATTGATGTATCATGCCAAAAGATTCATGCCAAAAGATTCATTGCGCCTGCTTTGAATCTATTTATGAACCGATATTCACAAGCTACTTCTTACCATTTGCCCATAATACATCTCTAACTGAAACTCTCGGTCAAGCTACATAAAGCTGGTGAACCATTGACGCATCCTGTCCGACTTTTTTTTTCCTCCTTTATTTCTGCGCGTTTCAACTGCATTGACCGTCACCAACACCTTTTCAGCCTGTCTCTTCGACTTCCGGGTCGGCCGAACCAATCAGGGCACGTTTGGCGCGGCGCTCACATCCTGCTGCTCTGGGCATTCCGGATCCTTGATGCCGTTGTTGTGCTCTATATTGGATTCATCGTCCGCTGCAGAATCCTCTTCACTGTCATTTGGATTATCCAAGTCGCCATTCCAGTTAAGCCAATCATCGGTATCCGAAATGCTTTCAGGTGCCCTATCATCGTCGCCATCGACTGGATGATGGTTGATTCTCCGGATTCGGCGGACATTTAAGATTTGAGTTATTCCTCCAGGGAGGTCCTTTGCAGACAAAGCTGGTGGCAAAGGTGATCTTTCTGACAATTTAAATGCAGCGGCACCATCATGTTGAAAGAGTGACCAGGATGCTTTGACGATCTCTTCCGTGTCCGAAATGTATCCCACGACGGTTATCTGCTTGTTTTGAGCGCGAGATTCCTTCTGGGTAGCTCGTAGGTTTTGGCTGCCCTGCCACATCTCCAAAAAGTTGTGAACCTTGGCCATTCTGTGCAATTTCCTTTCCTCCGCCTCTTTCTTCATTTCCGAGTCGTTTTCTGTGTTCGTGGTATCTAATTCTGGATCAGTGCCTGCCAAAATCCTGTTATTAGCTCGAGCAAACTGCCTTACGACGACTTTTTCGCGAAGGGTCTCGCCTGTGGTTTTTGACTGCCTCCAGCCGATAACATCTCGGCCAAGGGGAAAACTGGCCTCCACTCCGACACCATGTGGTATGATAGAGAATATGTTGCGCGCCACATTGGAGAGATCGGCTTACTTTGGGTGCGTTTCCTCCTGTTGGCGCCACCAATCGGTTATGTCCGGTATCCAAAATGTACTGCTAATCTCCATTGGGTCCGAGTGGTAATCATTGGATTTGGATTGATTTGTCCCCAGGTCTTTGGTGCTTCAGGCGGCGAATTGAAATAGAGCCTGGCGGCAGTCAATAAGCGGGCTGCGCGATCACTTCGTCCGGGTGTCGTCTCAGCCACATTGTTAGGCGTTAAGTATTCCTCATCATCGCTGGACAAATCATATGCATCAAAGGATGATTGATAGGACCCTGAAGCCGTTGCAGAGCAGACGAGATTGCTGCTTCGTACGGTTTCAAGTTTATTGACCGGCACACGTCGATGTTTGGCGCAGTATTCATTTTCGACATACTTCAGAAAGGCCTCTTGGTATTGTGTAGTGTAGGATGTCTCGTCCTCAGGATCAATATCCATTCCCTTGTCCCACTTTCTAAACGATCGCAACTTCCTGAAAGGATCGAGGATGTGTGCGGAAATAAGAAGCATGCCCGTCGTTGAGTCACTTCGGCGTAGTATTTGGAAAGCTTCTGTTGAGCTAACTTCACAGCGAAGAACAAGTCTTCTTTCCATTGAGGCTTCTTCTTGGCCAAAGCTCGCATCACGCCATCCATGTGATCGAACATGTCATTGTATACTGTGATAACGTGATGCAATGTGACTGTATGCCTCTTCGACATCCATAGGGTCCAATACCGAAATGGCCTCAATACTTCCATGACATACTTGACTATCGTCCATTCATCCTGAGTTGTGAATAACGGCCGGTATTCGCTGTATTTTGGGTTTTGAAGCCACTCGCGTGTGAATTCCCGTAAACGATAGGCGCGCTCGAGCAACTCCAGTGTAGAGTTCCAACATGTCTTCACATCCATAATCGGAAGTACTGAATTGCGGACTTTGGCTTTTTGACAGTCAATGAACTCGTTCCGGCGACCAGGTGTTAGTGTAATTAATACAGCAAGCTTTCTCTGCTATATGAAGGTCAGCTTCAGGACTTTCAAAATATCATGAAATACGTACTTTCTCAATTATCTTTGCTAAACCTGGTCTCATGGCCGACACCTTGTTGATTCTTGCATTGCCCTCTTTTTGAAGTCTTTGACTCTTCCCAATGTCTATGCTTTCATTCTCTCCAAATTGCTGATCGCGCTCATGGGCTTCCCAAGACTTGGTGCGGCCGTTTACCCCGAGACTGCTCATGAATGCACCTAAAGCAAGTTGTATGACGTGCGCCATGCATGCTATGTGGTTCCTCAACGCCGGCCACTCGATTCCAGAGGCCCCAAGTGTTGATTGCAGCTCGCGTGTCATCGAGTAGTTTGAGGAAGCATTATCAGTTGTAATAGCAAGCAAACGGCCGTCAGTAAGCTCAAAACGATCCAGCACGTCCTTCAAATGAATGGCAAGCCTTGCTCCAGTATGTTGGCCCTTGACCTATTATCATTAATTAGCTTTCAAAACGGGAACAGAACAGGCGATCAACCTCATCGAAAGCGAGTTGAACTTCACGCAATGCCTAATTTCGATCCATATAGCAAGCAATGACCGACGTTATAGCCAATTTGTTTGTTGATGTCCATCCGTCCAAAGCTAAACTAACTTTATTTCGTAATGGCAATTGCTTGTTAATTGCATCCACAGTCAGTGCATATTCCCTCCGGCAAATGTTACTAAGGGTTGTAGCAGACGGCAGCACTAGGTCATCGCGTAATGCCTTATATGACTGTCGTAGCTCAAGATTTGATATTGCATTCCATGGAATATGTGCCCAAACAAATCCCAACATGAGGTATCGATTCCACGTGTCTTGGTGAAATTCGGAAGTTTCAAAGTCCTTAGCTGCCAGTTTGGAACGTCTTGTCTGTCATTCCAGTCAATATGGAACTACCTGGATGTCGAATATGACTTGACTCAGCAAACTTACTATTGAGATTCCTCGACTTCCTTGCCTCCTCAGGATGGCCAAAGCTGTTTCATCGACCGTCGAACTAGTCAATTCAGTAACCTCTGACTC
>Ga0307515_10012206_pt1 | contig 16192 bp, 12 predicted proteins | sample 17_EM_MG_FD_194513 | JGI IMG/M metagenome (GOLD analysis project Ga0307515, IMG submission 194513) | Populus trichocarpa ectomycorrhiza microbial communities from riparian zone in the Pacific Northwest, United States - 17_EM | ecosystem: Host-associated > Plants > Roots > Unclassified | place...
CGTCGATCTAGAAGGAATCACGTGGCGGCATGTGCGAACGGTAGGGGACGCCGGCTGTGTCGTTGCAACCGCGGGAAGATCTAATGGTGGTGTTCTAGTCGACGCGTTGCATTTGTCTCGCACCGGAGGAATGCCACGGGACCTTCGCACCGTGCCGGCCCACCTCATCCGCAGCGCACAGCTCTGCGATGCCGTGGCGCTGCAACCTGCCACACGCGAAGCCATCATTGCAGAAGCGCGCTCCGGCCGGCTTCCGCCGGGCCAGGGCACTCTGCCTTTGCGAGACTTGCTCGCTGAGCTTCCCGTGGGAACCGTGCTGTCGGTTGAAGTGCCGAAGAATGGCTCTGCTGCGCCGGAGCAGCACGCCCTCACTAATTTTCGAGCAACGCAGAGTCTCGTCACATCCTGTCGCAGCACTCATTCTGTTTAGTCATCGCATCGCGCCCGAAGTAGCGCGCTAAGTATTCCAGTATCTGCTGCTGCTCTTCCTCGCTCGCGACGGCGCCGCGATCGACCATCTTGGCGATGATGTCATCCCATTCCTCGACTGAGTGGCGCTTTGCGATCACAACCTCCGGCGCATGACAGGCCGTGCAGGCGCGTGCGACTAGCTCGCGTTCCGGAGCTTCGGGAAGCGCAGTAGCCGTGCCTGGTGGTACGGCGGGCGCAGCAGCAACAGCAGGAGTCATTCGCACTGCGGCTGTCAATGTGCACATCATCACTGCGGCTACAAAGCGCGCACCGAGCTTTGAATAACTATTGTCCATAGAACTCCACGCGCCGCACGTCCCCGAGCAAAAAGATGTAGCTCAGCGCGCCAGTCGCGGCAAGGAAGGCGATAAAAGCCAGCGCCCAGGCGAACGAGCCCGTTGTGGCAACAATGAATCCCACGACCAGCGGCGTGACGATGCCCGCAAGATTCGCACATAAGTTGAAGACGCCGCCGGTCAAGCCGATGAGCTCTTTAGGCGCAACATCGGTGATCAAAGTCCAACCCAGATTGCACATGCCCTGACCAAAGAACGCAACCGACATCGCTGCAATGACCAGCGCATCGTTCTCGAGGAAGTTCGCCGTGACGATTGTCGAGGCAAGCAACAGTCCCATGACGATGGGGAGCTTGCGCGCGATGTTGGCGGAGCCCGTCTTGCGCAACAGAAAGTCCGAAAGCACGCCGCCGCTCAACACTCCGACGGTCGCGGCAATGAAGGGCAGGATCGCGGAGAAGCCGACCTTGATCCACTCCATGTGACGCTCTGTGGCGAGATAGGTCGGGAACCAAGTGAGGAAGAAAACCAAGGTCGAATTGCTGGCGAATTGCCCGATGGAGGCGCCGAGTATCTGGCGCTGACGCAAAAGAAAGCGGACGTTCTTCCACTCGAATCGAGTGGGAGCGATGCGATCGACGAGGCCTCCACCCGCGGCGATGTGGTCGAGCTCCGCCTGATTGACCCTGTCGCTTGCGTGCGGATCTCGATAGAGCGCGAACCAAAGCAGGCCGAACACGACTCCCGTGCCGCCCACGATAAGGAGCAGCGCCCGCCAACCAAAGGCCGCGCTGATCCAGAACAGCACGGGACTCAGGAACGCAAGCCCGAAGTATTGGCCGATGGAATACACGCCGGTGGCGCGAGCGCGTTCTGCTTGCGGAAACCATGTACTGAGGATTCGGCTGTTGCACGGAAATGCCGGCGCTTCGGCCACTCCCAGCGCAAGCCGGGAGATCACTAACGACGTAAACCCGGTTGTCAGCCCCTGCAAAGCCGTGCAGATCGACCACAGCGTGACTGAAAAGAAATAAGTCAAGCGAACGCCGAGCCGATCGAGCAGCACGCCGCCGGGAATCTGCGCCGTCGCGTAGGTCCACGAGAATGCGGAAAAAACGACTCCCATGAGCGCCGCGCTCAAACCCAGATCTTTCGATAGCGCCGGCGCGGCAACGCTCATCACGGTGCGATCCAGATAGTTGATCATCGTGCCGACGGTCACGAGAGCGAGTATGAGAAGACGTGCCCTCGTCGGTCGGCCCACGGACGAAGCGGCAGCAGCCAATGTCTGGCGCTGCATCACTTAGGCTTCATTCGCGCTGGACTGCGCCAGCCGATACGCAATGTGCTCGACAGCAAGCGGATAGCCGTTAATTCCAAGGCCGCTGATCATGCCGGTGCAGGCGGCGGTCATGATGGACTTCGAACGCCATTCCGCCTCGCGACGATGGATGTTCGATATGTGCACCTCGACGATCACGCCCTCGCACATCCTCAACGCATCGAGAACCGGCACAGCGTGGTACGAGAAACCGGCCGGATTGATGACGATTCCGGCATCCAGCCGCGCCTCTTGGAGCCACTCGACCATCTGATATTCCGCGTTCGTTTGTCGAAACACGAGCTCGAGGCCGTGACGCTCCGCCACATCCCGACAAAGCTTCTCGACGTCCTGCAGCGTGTGATGTCCATAAATTTTCGGCTCCCGAGCACCGAGCAGATTGAGGTTCGGACCATTGAATACATGGATACGGGATGACATCTTCGCGTCCTCCAACAGGCAGCAATAACTACTGGCGCACCATGCGCACCGAAGTATATGCTCGGCAGCGCGTCAACTGACTAGTTGATTGATAGGGGGAGATGATGGCCCGGCGTACGGTCATACGCGCGCATCGGCGTTCTGGCGCGCACCTGTTCACTGTGGTTGCATTCGCTCTGCAGCTCATGTTTTCAGAGGCTGCGTTCGCCCAAACCATCGAGCAGCCGATTCCCGGCGATCCTCTCGCGATCGCGGAAGGCCGCATCGCGGGCAAGCGTTTGCCTTCAGGCGTGCAAGCCTATTTCGGCATTCCTTTCGCGGCTCCCCCCGTGGGACCGCTGCGTTGGCGCGAGCCCCAGCCCGTCGAGCACTGGCCGGGGATTTTTCACGCGGACCGATTTGGGCCGGAGTGTATCCAGGCCCTACGCGCGCACGACATTAATCATTACTTCGGTGAGGAAGCCACGAGCGAAGACTGCTTGTATCTCAACGTGTGGGCGCCGCCGGGTGCGACGCCCGATGCACACAGACCGGTCGTCGTTTGGATTTATGGCGGAGGATTCACGATCGGCTCGGCGAGCATGGCCAACTACCGAAGCGAGGCTCTCGCGCGCAAAGGCGTCGTGTATGTTTCCATTGCGTATCGAGTAGGCGCTTTGGGGTTTCTCGCCCACCCGCTCCTCACAGCCGAATCGGCCCATCGTTCCTCGGGCAACTTTGGATTTCTCGATCAGATTTCAGCGCTGCAGTGGGTGCAAAGAAATATCGCACGCTTCGGCGGCGACCCGGGCAACGTCACAATCATGGGACAGTCTGCAGGCTCGATGTCTGTTTCGATTCTGCAAGCCAGCCCTTTGGCGCGCGGTTTGTTTCATCGCGCCGTCGGCATGAGCGGCGGAGCAATCGGCAACGGTCCGGTCATCGCAGCACGCCCGCTTGCAGAAGCAGAGCAGGACGGCGTGAAACTGCAGGAGCAGATCAAAGCCTCTACCCTCGTCGCGTTGCGTAACCTGCCTGCCGATCGGATTCTTCAAACTCAACTGGCAACACCCGTGCGTTATGGGCCGGTGATAGACGGTTACTTATTGCCGCAACAGCCGAATGAGATCTTTGCCGCCGGTAATCAGAACGATGTGCCGCTTCTCCTCGGGTTCACGCGTGATGAGTCGTTCACTGAGCTCGGGCGTGCACAAACGTTGGCGGACTATCGCTCCATCGCACAGAAGCTGTACGGCAACCGTGCGGAAGCACTGCTGAAAAACTATCCGGCGAAAGACGATACTGCCGCAAGGCGCGCGGCTGTCGATGCGGCGCGCGACGGTAGCGTTGCCTTGCAGATGCGCACTTGGGCACGTGCACAGACAGCAACCGACAAGGCGCCTGTGTATGTCTATTTCTTCTCGCGAGTGCATCCGTATGCGTCCGGTGCGACTTTCTCCGATCATGACCCGCGAACAGTAGGTGCTTATCACACGGCCGACGTTCCCTATTGGCTCGGCACGCTCGACAGCCTGAACCTTTTTCGTAAGACGCGGGACTGGACCGACTTCGATCGCAGTCTCTCAGACGCCATGTCGAATGCGATCGTCGCTTTCGCGACGGCCGGCAATCCGAATGTGAATGGCACATCCGCGTGGCCGGCCTATCGCGAGAAGAGTGAGGAGATCCGTGAATTCGGCGATGTCATGCGAATCATTCGCTGGCCCAATCGCGCCAAGCTGGATTTCTTCACTTCCAACGCTCCCGAACCGACCGTGACACGACCGCGGCCGAATCGAGACTGAGCGTCCGATCGAGCCACTTCAGATTGAACCTTTCATAAGGGGGAGTTGATGTTTGAGAGCACACGCAGCCAATTTGCGCACAGCATGAGGCTTCTCGGCTGTCTATTCCTGCTGACGGTCGCGGGGGGTAGCGTCCTTGCCGCACCGGAAACCGTGCCCATTGGCGCGCGACCCGTGCTCGACGATCGTTACCCCGAGCGTCGAACCGACTTTCCGGAGGGAGTGGTTGCGTATGCGGATCTCACGTATTCCGAGCTCGTGGGGTTCCGGCCACTGACACTCGACTTGTATCTGCCTCCCGGCAAACGCGCCTCCAGTCCGCTGGTCGTATTCGTGCACGGAGGCGGATGGCAGTCGGGACACACGCGCCATTCCGGCGCTTTTGAGAACTGGCCGAACGTGCTCGCGTCGCTCGCCGCGAAGGGATATGTGGTTGCTTCGATCGAGTATCGGCTGAGCGGCGAAGCGCGATTTCCCGCTGCTATCCAGGATGTGAAGGCGGCGATCCGATGGCTTCGTTCGCGCGCGTCACAATTTGGAATCGACCGGCAACGCGCGGTGATCTGGGGAGGGTCGGCTGGAGGTCAGCTCGCAGCCCTAGCAGCCATGAGCTGTGGTGAAGCGGCGCTTCAACCGGCTCCGCCCTCATCCGGCAATACGGTCCACCCTGAAGACAAGGAATCGGATTGCGTGCAAGGCGTCATCGCTTGGTACGGTATTTTCGCCTTCGCCACACTCGCTAAGCAGTCCGCCGCAAGCGGTCCTCAGGCGCCTGGCTCGACCGGCTCCGCACCGAGCCGATATCTGGGCTGCGCCCTTTCCACGTGCGAGCCTGCCGTTCTCGCAGCGGCGAGCCCTTCGAATTATGTCGACGCGAACGATCCGCCGGTCTTACTGATTCATGGGGTCGGCGACCACGTCGTTCCGATCCAACAATCGCGCGACTTCCTGGCGCTGCTTCGCTCAAAGAGCGTCAGGGCAGAGTTGATCGAGATCCCCGGAGTCGATCACAGCTTCATCGGAGCAAACGCCGAAGCCACGCGAGCAGCAAGCCTGCAGGCGTTACAGAAATCAATGGAATTTCTCGATCACTCGATCGGCGCGGGCAGAATTGCGAAGCCCTGAGCCCGCGCATTGAGGACTTCGCCCACGACTTTCTTTCTGCTATGTACATCTGACAACAGGCACTCAAGGTCTTCTGATTGCCATCCTCATTCGGCCTGGAGCGCCCGTGGCAACAACAGGACGCCAGCGGCACAGAACAGCATGGGAATGGCCAAAATGCCGAGGATGTGGCTGCTGACCCAACCCGCCTGCATCAGCGCGGCCAATGCTATCGGACCTGCGATGGCGCCAGTGCGGCTCACGCCGTTGAACCATCCCACGCCGGTGGCTCGCAAATCGGTTGGGTAATAGTGCGCCGTGGCAATGGAGCCGGCCGCCATCTGGCCGCCAACTGCGCCCGCCCCGACTAAGAACAGCAACGCGATCCAAGCAGCCACACTGCCAGGGCCGGCGATGAACAGAACCAGCAAAACGGCTGTTGCGAGATACGCGGTGAATACCGCGGCGATCCCGTGTCCACGATCTGCAAACCAGGCAATGGACAAGCCACCGGCGATTCCTCCGAGCGCGACCAGACCACTCGCACGTTGAGCCGCGTCGTGAGTCCATCCGGCTGCATGCAGCAGGGTGGGTAACCAACTGATCAGCGAGTAGATGACGAACAGATTGAACCAGAAGATCAGCCAAACCAGAATGGTGCGCATTCGATATGTTGGGGCAAATAGAGCGCGTACCGATGCGCGAGCACCTACAGTCCCTGTGGCGATTGACGGCGTCACGTCACCTTGGTGACGAAAGATCTGTGCGATCTGCCGCGCACGCTGCCGCGGATCCAAATCGCGCGCAATCAAGAAGCGCAGTGATTCCGGTAACGAGATGAATAACAACACAGCCGCAAGCAATGGCAGCGCCGCGCCCACGGCGAATATTCCGCGCCATCCCCATGCGCCGCTCAGAATGGGAGCGACGAGCCCGGCCGCAAACGAACCTAACGCCATGCATGCGATCATCAGAGCAACCAGCGCCGCACGTCGGCGCAGCGGCGCGTACTCGGAGGTCATCGATGTTGCGATGGGCACTGCGGCTCCGAGCCCAAGACCGGTCAGCACTCGCCAAACAGCCAGCATCGTGGGGTTCGTCGCGAGAGCCGCCCCGACCGTCGTAAGGCCGATGACCGTCATCACGGCAATCAACATCGGCCGTCGGCCGAATCGATCCGCAAGCGGAGCCAGCAAGACCGCGCCGAGCGCAATGCCAATCAGGGAACCTGAAAGCGCCGATGCAAATGCGCTCGGCGCCAGCCCCCACTCCTCGGACATGAGAGGAACCGCGAGTCCCAATGCCTGTATGTCGTAGCCGTCAAGAAAAGTGGCGACCGAGCATAGCGCGACAACTTTCTTTTGCAGCCCCGACATCGGAGCTTCGTCGATCAGATCGCCGATGTCTCGCGTCGATTCTTGAAGCCCATGCATCGAGACTACTTCCATCCGCCCTGCCGGAGATACGCCGCGACATTCACGACGTCCTGCTCACTGAGAAAGCCCGGATATAACTTCGGCATCGGTGCGATGGGCGCCTTGATGAATTCGACCGTAGAAGCGAAATCACGTCGGCTCTTGATCGTCGAAAGATCATGGTTGGCGACGAGATCTCCTCGCGCACCGTGACAATTCGAACACACGCGGTCGTAAATCGATCGGCCTTGTGCGGCATCGAGCTTGCCGGCGCTCGGGCTCGCAGTCGTCGCAGCGGGTGCGACGGCGTTGTTCGCAGCCAAAGCCATGATGACGACCGAAGGCAGACCCAATTCGCCGAATGTTACTCGCGAGACATTGCCGGAGGCGAAAGCCAAGTACTGCTTGCCACCGATCTCATAAGTCACGACGCCGCCTGCCAGAGCGCCTCCTGTTTGGACTTTGCGCAGCAGCGCACCGGTCTTGCTTGCCAAGATCAGAAGATTTCCACCGGTGTCTCCGGTGATTGTCACGCCTCCCGCCGTCGGCGTCACACCTGCAATCACCGGGTTGTCGGCGTGATATCGCCAGCGCACGTCACCGGATTCGCTATCCACGGCGACTACCCATCCGCTTGCCGTTGGATCCGGTTTGATGGTGCCACCTAACACGTGCTCACCCGCTTTGTATTGCAGGGGCGCCGTCGCGATGGTCATGCACCAATCGACTGACCCCGTCACCAAAGTGTTGTTCACAGGATCCAGCGCCGGCCCATTCCATTCAGCGCCGCCCCCGAATCCCGGACAAATGTGAATTCCGGCGGCGGTAGCGGGCACGTCTTCGTTCTCGATCGTCGTAATCGGGACACGAAAGAGCAGTTTGCGAGTCTCTCGATCGACGGCCCGCACATAGCCGTCTTTACCCGCGAAGGCCGCGATGTCGCGAATTTTGCTGTCGCGGTAGAGCACCGGTGGGCTCGCTAAGTCGAGATCGCGCGCATCGTTGGGAACGAGCTGATGCCACCACTTCAGTGCGCCGGTGCGCGCATCGAGCACGACTAACGAGCTTGTGAATAAATTGCTTCCCGGACGATAGGGCGCAGGGATGGTCGGCCAAGGATTGCCGACCGGAACAAAAAGCTCGCCGGTCGTTACGTCCAATGAAAACGCGCCCCAAACCGCGCCGCCGCCGGTCTTTGCGGTCTTAGGGTCCTTCCAAGTTTCGGCGCCCACTTGTTTGCCGGTGGGGATGGTGTCGAACCGCCATACTTCGCGCCCCGTCATCGCATCAAACGCCATCATTCGGCCCTTGATGCCCAGCTCACCGCCCGCGATGCCCTCGAAAACCAAGCCCCCGGCGGCGAGCGGCGCCGCGGTGATCGACTCTCCGAGGCGAGGATCACCGATAACGTTTTTCCACAAGAGCTTGCCCGTCTGCGCATCGAGCGCCACGAGCCGCCCGTCCGCGGTGCCTCGGAACACTCGCCCATCCAACACTGCCACGCCGCGATTCGATGGCGGCAACTCGACTTCATCGGGCACGTAAGTGTATTTCCATCGCACTGCGCAGTTGGTTGCATCGAGCGCCACGGTTTCCCGACTTGTCGTCGTGAAGATCGTCTCATCGACGACGATAATGCCAGCGGTAAAAGACGTTGGACCGTCGATCTGCACGCGGCAGACTTCTCCCAGCTCGCTCACGTTTTCGACTTTGATCTGATCGAGCGACGAGTACCGTTGACCGTTGAGCTTGAAATTGTAGTGCGGCCATTGCAGACCCATCGCTGCTGATTGCGGCGTCTCTTGAGCAGCGTGCGATGACATCGCAACAGAAAACGAGAATGCCGTCGTCAACAACGCGTGCGCCACGCGCCCCGCTGGAAATGCGCGTGTCGCCATCTATCTGTCCCCCACTGCAGGTTTCTCGGCGGCGACGAGCCGCTCGATGACCGTGCGCATTTGCGCTGGACCAACATCCGCGGCAATCAGCATTTCCTTTCGACCGGGATCTCTATCGATGATGCGCTGCTGCGCTTCGATCATCTGCTTGTCTTCTTCGAACGCCATGTTCGCGATCGCCAGCATCCGGTCCACCTGCGTTTCGGAGTCCTCACCGGCGCGCGTGCCGGTTGAAAAGAAATAGCGCGTGGTCCGGTCTGTCGTTGGCGTAACGGCCTGTGACGTAAAACGCTCAGTAAGCGGTACGGCCGACGCATCCGGATGCCTGCGTTGCAGGCGATCGGCGGTGCCCTTTGCGAAAACGGCCGAATACATGATCAGAATGCCCGGAACGAGATAATCGTAGCTTTGCCAGCTGTCCACTTCGTCGCTCGGTGCGGGAGCCTTTGGATCTAATGGCGGTCTGCTCGGGTTATCGATCCAGCGCCAGAATCTCAAGCCACGATCCAATCGCTCCATGTTTGGGCGAGTGAGCGCAAAATCCGCCGGAGCCCCAAACGAGCTCGCGTGCACATAACTCAGATGCGTAAAGTCTGTGAGGTTGTCGTTCAGAAGCTGGTAATAAGCCTGATAGTCCATCTGGCCTGAGCGAAAAGTCCATTTTGGATCCGCTAGTCCCACCGTCGTTGGGATCAAGCTTTCATCGGCAATGGCTGGGTCGCCCATCCAAATCCAGATCCAGCTATGTGATTCCTTAACTGTGTAAGACTTCACTCGAGCGACACGAGGTATAGCGGTTTGGCCGGGTATTTCGACACACACGCCCTCGCTGTTGAATTTCAAGCCATGATACATGCACCGGATCGCATCGCCCTCGACCCGCCCCTTGGAGAGCGGCGCAAAACGATGGCAGCAGCGATCTTCCATCGCCACCGGCACACCCGTGCTCGTTCGATACAACACGATCGGCTCGCTCAAGATCGTTCTAGCGATCGCGGACCGTGCATCGAGCTCGTAGTCCCACGCGATCACATACCAGCAATTGCGGACGTACATAGTCAATCTTCTAATTTCTTGCGACTATAGCGCATTCGGCAGAGCCTCAATTAACGGTGTTAAGTTGTCAAGTGCACGCAGAACCGAACCGAAAGTGAATGCAAAGCTCGATCGAGACTCCATCGTCGCCGCAGCGTTCGAAGTGCTCAGAAAGCAGGGACTCGATGGTCTTAGCTTGCGTGTGTTGGCCGGCCATCTCGGAGTGCAGGCTCCGGCATTGTATTGGCATGTGCGCAATAAGGCGGAGCTCATCGGCATGATGGCAGCGACGTTCGGCGCCTCGGCGTCGCGCGCGGTGCCGAAGGAGAACACTTGGTCGGCCAGGCTTGTCGCGTATGGGCATGCGCTTAGACAAGCCATGCTGCTACACCGAGATGCGGCGCGCCTGTGTGCGATCGCGCGTCCGATCGAGGATCCTGAAACGACCGCAAACCGGCTTGCAGCGCCCCTTGTCGCGGCCGGTCTGGATTCCAAATTCGCCCTCTCGTGCCAATCATCGGTGATCGCATACACCCTGGGCTGGGTGGTGTACGAGCAAAGCCAACCGATGCACGAACACTTGGCCAAGATGATCGACTTTTCCGAGAGCTACGATTCGGGCTTGCGCGCAATGGTTCGAGGCTTCGCGGCCGAGATCGCCGACAAGAAAAAACGCTCCGCAAAGAAGCGTTGATTCGCGCGAGCTTCCAGTTCTGGGCAACCGCGCCATGAGCGTTCAATAGTGATACGGCACGAGCGTGCGCCCCAGCTCGGGATCGACCGGCCGAGCGGGCGCATCCGGCGGAAACGTCTCACTCGCCAGCACACCGGAAAATTGGATCGATTCGATGCCCGTTACGTTCGCGTAAAAAGTCGGCGCCCAATACATGTGCTCGATTTTCCAAACGCCGTTCTGTTTAACGAAAGTATTCTCGTACACCCCTTCCGCCCAGAGCATTGCGGCGCCCTCGCCTCTCGATCCTTGGATCAATGCGCGAGACCTGCCTTTCGCATGCCGGCCATCCGCATCGACGGTGATCACCATTTGCAGCTGGAGATGGTTGTAGATTTGGTTCCGAGACAGGCGTGCTCGGCTTTGCCCGATGATCTCGCGATAGAACCGCTCGACGCGCGCCTTGCCGACATACTTGCCGCGCGCTCCAATCTCCACGGAGCAATCGCCATCGGCAAACAGCTCGATCAAACGGTCCCATTCGAAGTGCTCGTCGAAATAACCGTAGCGATACTGCAGTTGCCGGATCTCCGCCTCGTCCCGCAGCCGCGTGACTTCGTGCCTCAGCGCCGCGATCTCTGCGAGCAAAGTCTTCGCGTCCAGCTCGTCATCCATCGCGGCCACCTCGTTCGATTTCCTTAGGTTGGCGATTTCTAGGGTTGGAATGTCGACTTGATGGAGATCGTCCACATTCGCGGCGGGGCCGGTACGGCATTCGCAAAGCCCCCCGGTCCCGTATTGTCGAATGTCGTGAGGTAGTAATATTTGTTCAGCAGGTTGGAACCCGCGAGCGCCGCTTCCCATCGCGCCGAGTCTGATTTCCAGGTGAGTCTGCCGTTCACCAAAGTTCGGCTTTGAGTGTCGTTGAAGGGTCCATTGGCGGCGTTGGTGTAAAAGTGCCCTTGATAGTTCGCGTCCAAGCGCGGGGTCAAGCTGCCGCCCAAGACTTGCGCGGGAATTTCATACTGAATACCGGCGCTCGCCTGCGTGCTGGGTGTAAAGGGCGTCTTCATACCGAAGCCTATGCCCGAGACCACTGCTGCCGGCGTCAGCGAGACGTACTTGAAATCGAGATAGCTCAGCGACGCATCGATCGCAAGGTTGTCGATCACATGAGCTTCGCCTTCGAGCTCCACGCCCTTGACGTGAGCATCTCCCGCATTCAACGGAATCGCGGACAGAAAGAAACCGCCGAATCCGTTCGTGATGGTGAGCTGAATATCGCTGTAGTCGTTGTAGAACGCGGAGACGTTCAGCCGGACAGTACGGTTGAAGAGCTCGCTCTTCGCGCCGACTTCATAAGCCTTCATGGTTTCAGGGCCGAACGGCGCGACCTGACTCGGGACGAACGGCCGCGGATTTACACCACCGCCTTTGAAACCGGTTGAAGCCGTGGCATAAGTCATAAACGTGGGCGCCCATTGATATTGAGCATTCAAACGATAGTCGACGCGGGAACGCTCATACCTTCCGACGCTGCCGTCGATCGCTCCGACGAAAGCGGCGGGTTGGGTAGGATCCGTGGGGGATTTAAGGCCATAGGTGAATTTCTTGTTTTCATGCGTGTAGCGCACGCCCGCCGACACGCTGAATGGATCGGTAACGTGATACACGGTGTGCAGGAAACCTGAAATGCTGTTCGAGGGCGTCTCATTGTCCGAGAGGAAGTCGACCGTTGATGCGTCAACTCGGCCGCCCGTGAAACCCTCGCCGTGGTAGTAGTACATGCCCGTCGTGTAATCCAGCTTTCCGATCTCGCCGTCGAGCCGATTTTCCTGAGTGAACTCTTTGAACTCGACCGTGCTGTAGAGCGTTTGCAGGCCTAACGGACTGCCGTCTTCGTCGATGCCGGATTGCCCGTCGTAACGGCGGAATGCCGTGATTGAGGTCAGCGCCAGATTTTCCGCCAATTGGTAACGGATCGTGGCCGCTCCGCCGTCGGACGCAACTCGATTTGTGACGGGCACGGAAAACGGAATGTTCGGGTCGGTGTACGTGGAGTAGTTAATGAAGTCCGCGTTGTTGACGAATGGCTGCAGCCCGGTTGTCGGAAGAACATAAGTCAGCTTAGTCGGCGCGGGCTCGGCGTCATCGACCGAAGTATCGGCGGTGATATCGACTTCCAGCTTGTCGCTGGGTGTCCATCGGAGCGCCGCGCGCACACCTCCGAATCGATCGCCGCCTTCGGTGCCGAGCTTGCAATCCGTCTGGAGAGGATTGGAAGCCACGCCGGATCCCGGGTGAGCGCAGCCGAAATCCAGGCGAGTCATATATCCATCGCGCTGCTTGTAAACACCGGCGAGCCGCACGAAAACCCGGTCTGGAACCAAAGTGAAATCAACGCCGGCTCTGAGCGACGTCTGATCGAAGTTGCCGTAGGACCCTTCGACATACCCTCCGCCTTCGCCGGTCGGCTTCTTCGAATAGAGCTTGATGGCGCCGCCGATGGAATTCTTTCCCGCCAGCGTGCCCTGAGGACCGCGCAAGATTTCCACTCGATCGAGATCCAGCAGATCGAACACAGAGCCGTAGATGGTCGGGAAGTAAACGTCGTCGATGTAGATGCCGACACCCGGCTCCAGCGCGAAGCTCGGGTCGTACTGCCCTACGCCGCGGATAAATATCGATGCTGCGTTCCCGAAGGCCGAAGTCGAAGGCCGTATGTTCACGTTAGGGGCCGCACTTGCCACGTCGAGGAGGCTCTTGTGACCCCGAGCTTCCATCATCGCGGCGTCTTCAGCAGTGATCGCAATCGGTGTTTCTTGCAGGTTCGCGGCTTTAAATTGCGCGGTGACGACGATTTCCGTAAGGCCGGTCGCGTCCGCGGAGCTGTTCGAATCTGCCGCGGCGCTAGGCGACGCGTTTTGCGATTGGGCTTGCGCTGGATAGCTTGCCGCGCCGATAGCCAATGCAAGGGATGCACAGGCGCCCAAGCTGCCGGATGCATAAGATCCAACGGAACGTTTCAACATGCGAGCCCCCTCACAGTTATTAGAGTTCTGCACGCCCTTTACGGTGTTAAATTGTTAGATCTAACGGTGTTAAATGTCAATCCTCGGGTGACTCTTTTTGCGTTATGACCGCTAGCCGCGTGCCGGAGGCGCGACCGTCAGAGAAAGTTGTTCGGCCAAATCATCGTGCGCCACATGTGAGCGGATGCCGAGCCATCGAAACCCAAACCTTGCTTCGGCTCTTTGAAATGGCGCCCGATCACATCGGTAAATTGCTCCGGGTCCACGGACCAGTTGTCCTGAAACGAGTACGTGTCGTAGATCGTGACGAGCCTCGACGTCATGTACCAACGATGCACGCGGGCCTCTTCGTAGGCATGGCGAATGTATGGCGGAGGCTCATAATCCGAACCGAAAAACCGGTTGTAGGCATCGGGATATTTGAAGCCGACGGATTCGTCGGCAAAGTAGCGCAAAGCTTGGTGGTGCTGGATTGCCCAAGCGACTTCTTCGCTGACATACGGAGCGACGAGCTGAGCGCTCCAATAACCATGATCGCTGCGCAATAACGCGCCGTTCGAGATGTCGTGCAACAGGCATGCGATGACGATTTTCTCATCCTGGCCCGCATCCAGCGCCGACTTCGCACTTTGCAGGAGATGGCGAAAAGCGATCTCCGAAAATCTCAGCCGAAAAAAATCCAGCAGCTTCGGTGCTGCGGGCATCCGCGGCAGCGCGGCGTTGTCTCCCATCATGAATACGCGATCCGGGCCAAGTTGCTGCAGCATCGCTTTCTCATCGTTCAGGAGACCTGTGCCCTGATACGTGATGGGCTGCGGCAGAATCATCCGCTCCCGTCCGGCTTGGGGATACGAGGATGAGCTTTCCTCTTCGACAGGCGGCATGGTGCTTTTCCTTTGAATGGTCCAATTCTCGTTGGGCAGCGAAGCAGGGTCCGGCATTCGTCCAGCCGCGTAGCGCCGCGCGATCCAAGCGCAGACGATGAGCTGGATCTGGTGAAAAATCATGAGCGGCAAAATGGCCGCCCCCACGTGCGGACCGGCGAACAGCACCCGCGCCATGGGCACTCCCGAAACGAGACTTTTCTTCGATCCGCAAAATACGATGGAGATCTCATCTTCTCGCGCAAAGCCCAGTAGACGGGCGGCGAAGCGCGCGATCAGCAGCAGACTGATGAGCAGCACCACACAGACGCCCACCAGCACGGCGAATGTCGCCAGAGGCACTTGTCTCCATAGGTGTTCGATGACCGCGGCCGAGAATGCGCTGTAGACCGCAAGCACAATTGTTCCGCGATCCGTGAACCCCAATAGCCGCTTGCTCTTCGCCGCCCAGGGGCCGATCCACGGCCGCAGCAGATGGCCAAGAACGAACGGGAGCAACATCACCAGCACAATGTTCCAAATTCCCGAAAACGATATGTTGGTGGCATGGGCTTGCGTCAGCGCTGCGATGATAGTTGGTGTGAGGGCAATGCCGATGAGGTTAGAGGCCGCTGCCGAAGCTACGGTTCCGGCTACATTGCCGTGTGCGATGGACGTAAATGCTATCGAGGACTGCACCGTCGATGGCAGCGCGCAGAGGAACAAAACTCCAACCCATAGATCCGCCGGCAACAGGCGCGGAAACGCGATGGATAGCGCGAGCCCCAGCAAAGGGAAGATCACGAAAGTAATGGCGAGAATCGTCGCGTGCAATTGCCAGTGGCGTAGCGCAAGAGAAAGATTCTCCCGCGGCAATCGGGCGCCATGAAGAAAGAAAAGCAGAACGATAGCCGCGGTGGCGAGTGCGCTCAGCGCTCCGGCAACCGCGCCACGCACGGGCCATAGGCTGGCCATGCAGACTGTTAGAACCAACACGAGCACGAAGGCATCAGGCAAGAGACGTCGCATCGCGCGAAGTTCACTTATCACCGTTAAGTTGTCAAGCCCGCGCCGCGATGCAGCGAATCGATGCGTTCAATAATACCGGCCCCAGCAGTCCGGCCGGCAAAAGCTCGGCGCCGGGTTGTAGCGGTTGCCGCGGCGGCCCGATAAGGCTGTTGGGTAAAACCCATGCTTGCCGCTCCGCGGCCGGAAGCGTGCTATCGCCTACCAAGCGATTTCGCCAAGTGTTAGCCACCACGATCCGCAGTGTGTTGCGTCCCCGGCGCAAGGCGGCGGTAACATCGACGGTGAATGGCGGCGCCCAAAGAACGCCGAGATCCTGGCCATTCAATCGCACTTGAGCAAGGTTGGCCACCCTTCCCAGATCGAGCTTCCATGTCGTGTCCGACTTTCGTGCGGGAGACGGAAACTCCGTCGTGTAAGTTGCCGTGCCGGAATGAAAGCGAACCTCGGGTGTTTCGTCCTGACTCCAAGAGCGCAGCTCGCGAAGCGTCGCGCGCTGAGTCCGGGCTGAATTGTCGAAGACCACCGTCCACGGTCCGACAATCCGCACAGCTTCGGGAACCGCAGCGACGTCGAGACGTAACAACCGCCCTCGCGCTGTCTTTATCTTCCAATGGCCGGCTGTTTTCACTTCTGCTTTGAAGTCCACGCCCGCGCGCTCGACGCTCGGAATCAAACCGGTCTGCTGAGGTTCGATCGATTCGACGTAGTCCGCATCGGCTGCCGGCTCGAAGATCACGAAGATCGATCCAAACGGCGCGAAGTGCAAACGCAATGACGTTCTGTCTTCAGCCACCTGGTAATGCGCCGGCTTGACCGTGCGGCCGGAAAGC
>Ga0307515_10012207_pt1 | contig 16191 bp, 23 predicted proteins | sample 17_EM_MG_FD_194513 | JGI IMG/M metagenome (GOLD analysis project Ga0307515, IMG submission 194513) | Populus trichocarpa ectomycorrhiza microbial communities from riparian zone in the Pacific Northwest, United States - 17_EM | ecosystem: Host-associated > Plants > Roots > Unclassified | place...
CTGTCGCGAAGGAACAGGGGGGTCTCTGTAGTTCTTCCTCCAAGCCTGCAATCGTCGCGTTTAGCTCCATATATCCCCCACGGAGCAAGCGAAAATATAAATACAGGTCCAAGTCCTTGTTACGGCTGAGGACGACGTTTGTCCTTTTCTGGAGGGGTTTGAACTTGGGTGGGATGCTCTCCCAGGTGTTTCTCCCCATGATGACTGCGTTCGTTTTCCCTTCAGGGGCAGCACTTGTCACTTTTGCGAAATAAGCCATTTCCCTGGGTAATCGCCACGGAAGCTGGCCGCCCTTTCCGATCCCATTGGTCGAAGTTGCAGCGACGATGAGGGTCAATCGAGACATGGCAAGCACAGCAAGATGATATGTCTCTGGTGATCGAGATCGAAGTACAAGTACAAGCTTCAAAAAAGCTTTTCGAAAGAGTCTGTATCCACGTTATATGCTGGGACAGCTACACTCCCCACTTCTTCCATTCGCTTCCCTGAGGAGGCTTCACCTCAACCGTACCCTTACCAACCTCATCCCAGTTGGTGCTCAAGGTCGTACCACCACTCTCAACGAAACTTTTCATCATGGCACGCTTCGTGTTTTCATCCGCATTGCCATAGATCTCTTGAAAGAACTTGTTAACCGCTGCATCGCCACCGGCATTCGGATCTTCGCTGGTTGTAAGTGACTTATCGTCGGCGAGGATTTTATTGGTAATGCCGTCCCAGTTCTTGTAGAACGGCTTTTGGCCGGCCGATGCAGCGGCAGTAGTTGTGGTGGTAGTGGGGAACGTGTTCAGCGCTATCTCACGGCACGCAGGCGTCAGTTCCGATTACGGGGTGGGGACTATGGCAAGAGCAACACTCACGATCAGGAGCGTCCCCGACCAATCCACCCCACCTGATCGTGGAGACCTTGACGAGCCTGACCTCCACCTTGACTTTGCCGATCGTGTAGTCAGACTTCTCTGCGTCGATCTGGCCCTTGAGGGGTTCAAGCTGTACTATGTTGTCACCCCGAGTATATGAGAACTACCACGCGAAAAGTGGAACTCGTATCAGGATCAGGGAGGCGACGGTCACGAGTGGTCAGGGTCGAAACTCACAGCTCGGGGCTCGAACTTGATCTGAACGTCCGCCGGGTCAACACCTTTGTCGAAGATCGACAGCGTAAGCTTGTCTTCGGTTTCGTAAAATTCGTATCTACACCGGGAACATGTGAGTGTCCCCGGATAAAGTGCAGCCTCGCCAGCCAGACTGACCTGGGAGTTGGCATTGTACACTTGCAGCCTAGGAGACCGAGAGAGAAAGGAGGATGCGTTGCTTAGGTAAGCATGCCCCAGCCCATAAATCCGGATGGGGGGTCACGTGGTTAATCAAGCAGATCGGTCACGTCACAGTAACGTATGAACGAGAGGGTTCGCGAAAGGTATAAATACGTCATAGCTGACCCGACCGGAGAGGACGCCGTCTGTCTCGCCGTCCCCTTCGAACGACCAAGAATCGAGTTGTAAATCATGTCCGAAGGTGTTCCAGTTGCAAGTTTGTACTACTCCGACTCCCCTTGGTCCTGCGCTGGTGAGTTGATGTCCCTCTATTTGCGATTTTTGTTCATTCACTGATGCTTTTCTTCACTCTAGCATTGATAGCGTTGTGGGTGTTTCCCTCAAGTTCATGCGGGCTAATCTCGCGGGGATCGGGCTGATAACTCCCTCCTAATTCTAGGGAAGAAAAAGGGTACGGTCATGATGAGGTGTTACTCAGACCTGTCGACACCTGTGGGCATTCCCGCTCCTTCCGCACTTCCTCTATCGATGGGTGACTGATCTTAGACCATAAGCAAAGGGACATAATTACTCCCCCGAGTACTTGCGGCTCAATATGGCTGGCAAGTCGCCTTCGTGTTCACCGTAGGTTCATGTGTATGACACCTCCCCACCAGCGAACCTACCAACCCTCATTGTGCCTCTTGAGAAGACGTTATCGCCAGATATCGAGAGCCGATATAAAGCGATTACGGATCCAAAGGTCTGGATTAGTTTCCACCACACCCGCGTGCTTCGCTGTATTGATTCAGGGCGGGGGTTAGAAAATTCTCGAGTTCTTGGACAGGTCCAGATCCGCACGTTCGCACACGCATACTACTTCCGCCGCTCCCGGTCCGTCCCTGAGCCCGGCGACGATCGCCCTGTCCTCCGTTTCGACCACCCTTATCGATCTCCTGCACTCTCCTTCCGCCAACCCGGACGCCATTTCAGTCACGAATCCTACCCTCCTATCGCTTTCCTCGCCTCCGACGGAAGAATTCATCGCCTCACACCGGGATATTGTCGCAACCCTTAAAGGCTACCTCGCAGCCGCGGAGGAAGGGAAGTTTCATGTCTCTGAAAAGGTCAAGACATTCTGGAGGACCAAGCTGGCATTCTACGAGGAACTGCTCCAAATTCTCGAACCCACCGGCAACGAAGAACTCAAGAAGCAGTATCTTGAGAAGGCAAACCAGGTTTGGCAAGTTGCCTTAAAGGTGGTACTGGAGAAGGTGAACAAGGAGCTCGTCGGTCCATATGCGTTAGGTTCGTCCTGTTTTTAATCCTGCTCGCTCCACTCCCCCCCCCCCTCCCGCACAGTTTCTTCCATCTTTCATCATTTTTCCATCATTCCCCGACCTTCCGAGATTGATACGGAACCATAATTTGTCTTGGTCACGTTGATGAATCGGTTGCTCATTTATGTACTCGATTTAGGTGATCAGCTCAGCCTTGCGGATATCCACCTCGCGGTTTGGCTTACGCGGATCGCGCATATTTCCGGAGCCCTTCCGGACGAGGATGGAAACAGCGTCATGGAGAAGATCGAAGGTCTGGTTGGTGCCAAATTCGTCAAGGACATCTCGATCGTCGAGGCACGCCGTCGAGCGGGCTTAGGCTCCGCTGTGGGACTGCCTGGGACGGGTGCGGAAGGGAAAGCCAATGGAGCGACCTCTCAGACCATCCAGCCTTCGACTGACAAGAACTCGAGACAGAGCAAGTTGGCGGCATTTTGGGAGACCATCAAGGAGCGACCGAGTTGGAAGAAGGTGTACGAAGCGAGGCTGCACTAGATCGGAGGTGACAACAATTCCCCTCCTCCGGCCTTATATACAAGACAACATCAGATCTCTGCGAGACAATCATATCTGTACAATTAGTCTCTTGCATCGTCATCCGACGATCCAATACATGTGTATGCGAAGTCCTAAAAACCACTGTAACGATCCTAACGTAACAGCCAACGACACGGGCGTCGAATGCCTTTATGCAAGCGACCAGGGGTGATACTAATTAGCATTTAAAGTGAGACGGAGGCATGAGCCGGTTAATCCGTGTATCCATCCAACAGAACGGCGGAAGGGTTTACGTAGGGGACATCCGTGGGGTGTACCAGCGGGGTATTGTCCTGCCTCCTGGACAAAACGGCACCCCGAATCGTATTTTCCCACTTCCTAAACCATTCTCCTTCCCTCTCCCCTATCACGTACGTATCTGCTCGTACGACGGTTGAGCTAGAGCTCCCAGCGGCCTCTTCAAAAGTGGGCAGCTGATCCCCATCGCCTTTGGGCACAGGAAGGACAACTTTCAAGGGGTAACCGCCTCCACAGACTTTCCAGACACCTCCCCCGCGCTCGTGGAAGCGTTTGAAGAGCCAGATGAACGGGTAGATGAGGGTGATCCACAGTAGGAACTTTATCCATGTATTGGAGACGAGTTTCGAGAGCGTATTCGTCGGTCTGATGATAATGAGGCTGTTTTCGGTGGGGAACGGGGCGAATTTGATTTTTAACGTGCCACCGTAAGAGGTTTGTTCGACAATCAAGGTTTCAATGGCTTGTTTAAGAGCGCCAAAATCCCAGCCGTATACACACTGCGGAGAGAAGTTCAGTACCCGAAATTTTGGCTCGATCATCGCATACCTTGGTGTATACAAACTCCTTGAGTAGCTTGTCACCAGCGCAATAGTCGTCGCACCATTGCCTGACCGTTCGGGAGGACTTGAGCTGGATTTCACCCTCCGACGTGGCATTCCGAGATGCTAACGGATTGCGAGAGTAGTTCCCGATCCATGGTGGCAATCCCTTATTGTCCCTTTCCTTACACCATAGCTTGTACCCCTTCCTCTCCTTCCTGGCAAGTTTTCTCATCGTAGTACCACCAATCGGCGTGCCAGAGACCTCGACTTGTTGATAGACCTTGCCTCGGTACGCCGGCTCGTCGTCTGGAACCGACCACTGTACCGGCGCATGGGCGGGATCCGTGATAACGTTCGGCGTAAGGTCTATCCGGAAGTCGAAGTCGACGACAACCTCGGTATAGGTCTCGGTTCGGGTCTCGTTGTGCCCATGCCTATGACCGCGGTCGTTGCTCCCGTGGTGATGGTGGGATTCGACGATGCGGGTTCGGGATTCCTCGTGGGTGCCACTTATGTGGAGATGATACGTCGGAGGAGTAGATGAGTGAGCGAGGAGGAAGCGGTAGAGAGCTTCACCTGGATTGCGCAGTATTAGGATTGGAACGGTGGGTCTAATGTATTGTTACGGGGCACACACCATCTTCGTTCAGATGAGGATCGTGAGATACGATAGCGCCATTCCCTGCCGTGGAGAAGGAAGCGGTGTAAGTGGAGAACGCAGGTGGAGGATCTTGTTGTGGTGGATATGGGAGAAGCCTGTCCTCCGTAGCCCGTTCGAAACTTGGAGGTAGTTCCTCTAGAGCGGCGGTAGCGTTTGGTTCAGGAGAGGCACGTTGAGCCTCTGGTTGTTTTTTTGTGGGTAGATTGTCGACTATCATTTGGTGGACGAGTGGGAAGAGGAAGCGCTACTGCTGCCGAAGAGATCGGTGCGCACAAGCGGCCGCAGCCCTGCGATCACTGTCAAACTAGACAAGCTTAGCGTGAATGGCACATTGACATGAGGTTGGGGAGAATGTAAAATGTAATATCTCATAAACAGTCCCCCTTGTTCGCTTTACCAATGTCCTCGACGGCTCTGGAGCCATCGTTAACGCAGCCGGCGACGCTCCCCAGTGTGAGCGTCGTTCCTACGCCGGCATCATCGTCTGGCTTGTCATTCGGATCCGGACCCGAGCTGTATGTATCCCGGCCGCCGTATCCAATTATTCTGAATCTGGTTTGTTCTTGTTTTTTTTTCAGACCGCCTTCGACGCCGACCAGCAGCGAGTCTCTGCCGACGTCCGAGTCGTCACCAATGTCATCGCCCACTCAATCGGGATCGCCTTCTTTGCCGAATCCAACACCATCACCTTCACAGCTTTCACCCTCCGTCCCTCCCTCTTCCACTGACCCACCGATGTCGTCTGCGACGACGCCGCCAGCTACTTCCCAACCTCCGGACACTTCTCAGCTACCAAGTCCGACGACGTCCGACCCCCCGTCGACTTCTCCACCTCCTACTTCTGTCCCACCCTCCGCTACCTCCCAACCCCCTTCAAGTCCTGAAACGCCGTCTACGTCGCCTGAGGCTACTAGCCAACCCACTTCTAGCCAGCTCCCTTCCACCACCAGTACACCGCCAGAAACAACCACAGAACCACCAGATACAAGCACAACGCCGCGCCCAACCGGACGGTCTTCCAGTCTTGTGCCCGTGTAAATTTGTTCTTATCCCTCGCGAAGCCTGCGCCCCGAGCTAATGCGAGTCTTTTCTAGTTCCACATTTCCGTCGACCGTTTTTGTTACAACTACTGACCAGCATGGGTCAACGACGCTATCCGCGCCATCCGCCTTCACGTCTACATTAACGGATTCATTTGGAGAACCCATAACTGTGACACAGATCATCAGTAACCCCACTTTGATTCCGGACGGGGGTCGCGGAAGCGCTTCCGCGTAAGTTCAATCAGTCCCACGCGCACGTTTCCTCCTAACCTTGGCTGTGCCATCTCCATCAAGCTTCTTCCAGAATAAGGGGGCAGTGGCCGGTGTCTTTGTGGTCGTGGGTCTCGCCGCGACTGCGGTTGTGCTCTCCATCATGTTTTGGTTTCGCCGAAGGAGAAAGACCCGCATGCTCGACCAAGACACAGCGGTTGAAGCGACCTTAGCCGAGCATGGGTATAAGAGACAAAATCTCATCGATGCGGAAGATGATCAACCTGTGAACGACCCGAGAATCACGAGTACCCCTTCCGGTTCTGGAAGTAGCGCCTACTCGAGGAGGGTCAGCACCCCCAGCGTGACCTTGGGTGGGCCGAATACGGGGCCCGTCTCGGTTGGTGGATACGACTGGCAGCCCTACAATCCGCCTCACCTTGCCGGTAACCTCGGCCAAACGTACACTCCGTATACGGATAACCATGCGTCATATCAGAATGCCAACCCTGGGCAGAGCAATCCCGGCGGGATGCCAAGCTTCAGTCTTCCATCTGTGTCGGGTGTCGGTCTGCCGTTCTTCGGTCACGGTCCGCAAGAAAGCGTAGGGAGCTTTGAACCATTGCTTGGGGTCACCTCCGGCAACGACACCCCACCGGGGCACCCCACCCCTGCTATCCCACCTAGGAATCCATTGAGATTGTTGGGAGACACCGGAAATGGGCATGGCGACGGTGATGGGCGCGGTGATGGAATAATCTCGAAAGATGAAAACGGAGGTTACGAGGATGACGATGCCGAATACGAAGCACTCAACAAACGCTCACTGAAGGTACGCCCGTCGTCGATCCGATGTATCCCTCAAATTGCTCATGTATGTGACCTATTTTAGGTTCGAAACAACCCGTGTTAGCCTCAGCTCGTTGAAATGAAATGACGCGCGTGGGACCCCTGACTTGTTCGTGGACTATATGCTTGAACATTTTCCTTAACTTGATGCACTTTTCAAGGCCATACCCACAGGCCTGGATGATTGGCTCTTGTTATTGGACCCGCCGTTATAGTGTTATGGACGTTACCATGCATCAGTGAACTTACCCTTGAGCCCATCAGCGGCCACCATGTATATAGACACTCACCCACCACACTCACTACGCTGCCAACCCCAGTCTTTTTTGTCGACGGACGATTTTTGTAACAGCGTCGAATGTATCTAAAATGTTAGTTTCCCTGCTAGCTCCCGAGCCGTGCGGATGTCGACGGTTTTTGGCTTTTCTGGAGAACCGTTAATAGGGTGCGAGCAAGCGACTGTGGAATATCCATCACTTCCATCTTCATCTTTTGCGTTTGCCTCGCTCTCGTCGCCGTCTCCGTCTTCCCTCCCCGCTTGCCACCGCCATTCCGGCTTTGGGACACGGTTACGGCCACAGGGAGACCAATGGACTACCCACTTATCCCTTCAATATCGAGGTCGAGCTCGAACCGGGACAGAGACCGGGAACGGGACGACAATGATGCAGACACCCTCGTCGACACTTCTAACATTGCAAGCACGAACTCAAGATCTTCGAGAATGAGGCTGGGTGTATATGGAACAACCACCGGCCTCGCAGCCTCCTCCTCGACCTCAAGTTTCCCTCTCATCTCGTCTACCTCGGACTCTGGAAGCACCTCAACAACCTTCCTTGCCCCCAGGCTCACGCGGCATTCTTCACACCCGAACACTAATAGCTCCACGCTCTCGGCGCCATCCCATCCGGGGACCAATATTCACGCTCATTCCTCGTCACACTCTCACCGCGCGACCTCTCACTCCCATCAGCATCCTACCCACGAGTTTCCGTATCCCATGCACTCCTATGGCCATGCTGGACTCTCGTCTAGGTCGTCTGCCGCGTCCGTTTCGATGTGTTCTACAGCTGCGAATTCACCGACCAACTCCCGGGCCGGCTCACCTTCGCCATTCTTTTACTCTTCAACTGGAAGCATCTCGTCAAGCGACGAAGACGAGAGCGAACCCCCTTCACCGTATTTGAATTCTGCTGGTGGAACCGCGGGCGCGTGGTGGAGGGAAGACTCGAGTTCGACGTCGCGGCGGAGATGGCCTTGGTTGGTAAATGGCGGAGGTGGCCTGGGGGGGTTAGCGACACATCCCAGGCGGAGAAGGAGGATGAACGGGTTCGGATTCAGGACGTTTAAGAGGTTAATTCGGAGATTGATGTGCAGACGGCCTTTCATCCCCAAACAACCGGTCATGATTGTGCGCGTTTCTTTCTCGTCTCGATTCGGTACATACTCAGCATTCCTCTTTTCTAGCTCTTGACGTTACTGATTCTGATAGCTTTCGGCACATCTCTGACTTTCCTCTTGGTACACATTCTAAATCCCGACAAGGAACCACTCCCGTGGAGATACTACTGCTCGGTCCCTTCGACGTCCACCGCCCCTCCATCATTATACCCTTCCACCTCCTACCTCAGCCACATTAAAACTCTACATAATGCAGCAACTAATCCCCCTCCGGACTTTCCCCCATCTGATCTGGATTCCATCCCACCCGTCGGCGTCTTTGTGGGCGTTTTCTCTCTGGACAGCTCTTTCGAACGGAGGCAACTAATTCGCTCCACTTGGGCCGGCCACAAGCGGAGCCGGTGCGGTGCCGGTGAAGGAGACGGCGGGTTTGGCACCTCTAGAACGATCGTTAGGTTCATTTTGGGTGAGCCGAGCAAAGATTGGGCGAGGAGAATCATGCTCGAGATGGAAAGTACGTCTCGTTCACTTGGCTGACTGGATATATTTAGGATCGTAGATGATTTGCTGACTATATGCGCGTTTGTTTCACGACCGCAGCTTACAACGACATCGTGATCGTGCCAATGTACGAGAATATGAATGCGGGAAAAACCCACGCGTACGTTACATGGGCTTCTTCCAACGCCTTGGTTCCAGCGTCCACTACCGCATTTCCTTCGTCACTGTCTTCGCCTGTGAACGGCCCTTTCACGTTTTCGTACTCGAACGCGACCTTTCCAGCTCCACTGGTGGCAGACCACGATCCCATCCAAGTATTACAGGACCGAGCCTCCGGTCACATGCAACCTTGGGTTAGGCCTGATTTTGTGGTCAAGGCCGACGATGACGCGTTCGTTATGCTCGCAGAGCTGGAGTCGAGGCTCAGGGTCAGGTTACACGATGAAATCAAACCTGGACCTTCTGGCAACACACAGTACGATGGTGACGAAGGCGATCTTCCGATCCCAAGCCCTTCACCCAAACGAGGCAAGGGTGCCTCAAGTTCTCCATCGCGTTCATCAACCAGCAGCGTGCGGACACCGACGAAAGGTACGACCGTGGATCACCCCGTGGCGACCGTCTCCTACCCTCCTTTCCACGAAGCCTCCTCACCCAAGAAGTTAGAAGACGATCCTCTGATATACTGGGGCTATCTCGTGAAAAATCGGTTCATGGCTGGGGAGTTGTATGCACTGTCGTGGGCCTTGGTCGATTGGGTGGCGAGAGATCCGGTTGTTAAGACCAAGACCAAGGGAGCGGAGGATAAGCAGACGGCCAAGTGGGTGATGATGCATCCGAAAGCGCACCAGATAAAATGGGCGAGCGAAAGGTGTTGGATCTATGACCATCCTAGAGCCGGAACTGTGTAAGTGATTCGTTCCCCCTTCTTCTGGTACTTTACCCACCTGTGGGTTGGGAATAGATGAGGGCAATGGCTAATGTGGGCAATGGCTAATGTGCTTCACGATGTGACTTTTAGATATTCTCACGGATTCTTGTTTCCCTCAGAGGTTACACGGGTCAAGAAATTCCTTTTTTCGTATCTCGATATGGCCCCAAAGCGCCTTCTCAACCGAGCGCCCACGGACCCCGAACGTCAACGTCACCTCAACGGTGCGGATGGAGGTGCGGATGGACAAGATCAGGTTCCGGGTGGCACAGATGTCAGCGTTCGCTTGGGAACACCGCTGGCATGGGCACATTCGAGCGTGTCAACCTTCGGTGCGAGGTATTCGCCCCCGATCCAGGATATGTCCCTTTGGCATAGTGTTGAGGCGCTTGTGGAAGGTAGCGACATGTCAATGCTGCGGGAAGGTTTGCTCGATTGATTGCACTGTGCTCTTCACTCGCGCCCTGACCCGCGTTGTCATTTTCCAGACAGTCCCATGACCCCCGACTACGCTTGGGCACACAGGGAAGGTCGAAACACCCGCTACGATAATAAACGTGTTGGAGGCACCGTCTGCGTACATTTCATCAAGAAGAACATGTGGTTCCTCGAAACGGCCCTCACGTTTTTGGAGATGCAGGACACGACAGAACTCGAGATGCACCCTTCAGAACCGGACGAGGATGAAAGCGAGCTCGTGCCCTTGGGCTCTGCTGGCTTGGACTCCAAAAACCCCCGTCCCCGTTCGGGATCTTCCTCCGCACATCGGGAGAATCCTGAATCGGTTCCTGTGGACGTGGAACTGGACTTGGCAGATTCCGATACCAAGAATGAACACGACGTGCTTATCAGACCCAACAAGGACATGCACGTACTTCTTGTCCAGGCGGGTGCAGAGGGGTTCCATATTGATGTGGAAGGTGGAGGAGGCAGGAGCGGTGACCCGGTGGTTCTTCCGACTGACGAGCTCAATTGGTCAGAGGGCGTTCCGGGGGATGAAAGCAGACGCGGGGTTAATTCAGACGTACGTGGGGAACGTGGTAATGAGGCAACAGTGTCGTTACCACCTACTGGACATTTCGCGAACGGGAGCAGGAGGGTTAATAATAGGTGAATAAGTCCGGCAAAGGTTGCGCGAGCTTGAGCTTCGTTTTTGTGGTTGTTTTTTTCCTCTCTCCGCTACCTTCACCGCACAGACTCTTAACCAAGTGCATCTACGAATCACGCATACCCCCACATATACGCTCATCTCTCATTCGTCCCTCATCTTTGTTTTTTTCTTCTTTCGGTTTCCCAATCTCCTCGCTTTGTTGTATCTGCCCCGTTCGTTTTCAGTTGTTTCGTCGTTGCTGTCTCTTGATCTAGGAAATTAGATACAATGTCTCGCGACGTGGACCTACAACAGTAAGTGTGGCAAGAGTGAGTGAAGGTGGGTGAGAGCCGGAGATTTCGCACGCTTCTCCGCAGCGTTCTTTGCTCGCTCGCTCACATAGTCTCTCGTCCTCCGGTTTTTCGACATGGGTTATACCAGAATTCGTTGGCGGCGGATACGTCCATTGCGAATGCACCACTGCCGGAAGACTCAATTACGGCGACCGCCGGGGAGAATCGATGTAAATCTGTAGGCTGCATTCGCCGGTTTACTGCAACCGTCGGTCGCCTCGCCATCCCCGAGTTTCCTGCCCCACTATACCAAACGGAGAAAAAAAAACCCAATGGAACCCGGATGACGGGCACTTCAGACTCCGGGAATCTCCAGCCTCTCGTCAGTCAGCACTTGAAATGAATCCGCTGGTCATGCCCTCGTTTCTGGACCGGTTCCTGGCCCACTAGAACTTTCTGGAATGGAATGATGAAATTTTCAGAATTTGTCATTGGGTGCTTCGGTGACCCTTTGCGTTACTTTTTTTTTCGACTCCACGGAATCCTGGATGAAGCGGCCCGCGACGTGCAACGCCGGATCATCTCGTGTTCTTCCTGGGTTCTTTCCCGAGGGACAGGTTGTAATCGATGTGGGACTTCGACTTCTACGAGTGCCCGGGTTCCCTTTTGTTGTTATCTCGCCAGGGGTTCGACCACCGGGGTATTCGTCAGGGAGACTCCCAGCTATGACGGCCGAATCTCGGTGAGGTTCAAGCGCAGCGCATACCAAGGTTGCAATCATGATCCGTTCGCACGCCCATCTACTTGTCGTCCTCGCTGCGTTTTCAATGAAAAAATGACCGCAAACGCATTTCAAGATGTGGGGTCCTTGGCTGAGCCGTACGAGGAGGTGCGTACCGCCCACAGTCACATGTTGAATATAGCCGACGCTCTTGTCACTAGTCCCAAGGCAATCGCCTCACCCCGAACACCCCTATCTTCCTCGATGTTTTGAACGCCTTTTACGACAAAATGGAGAAGAGGAAGACCGAAAAGAAACTCGTCCGGGGGAATTCCCTCTGGGGAAAGAAAAGCCAGTCAAAGTCATCCGGCAACAAACCGCAGGAGGACAACGCCGACGGTGTCCAGTGCGTCCAGTTTCCCTACGACGCGTTTCCCGACCCAGACAACAACCAGTCCCGGGTCAGTCTCGGGCTGGGCGAAGAATCCTCCCCGTCCATTATCTCGGACGCTTCACCTGAGGGTGCCGTCTGGAAAACACAAGAACTCGAGTGGGCTACTCTTTCCCTCATTCAGTTCAGAGCGCGACACCCAATACACAACCCCACCGGTCCAAGATGGTACAAGAACCACCATATAATTCCTCCCCAGTAGTCTACTCTTCCATATGCTGAACAGCTTCCGGTGAACACTTGTGCTTATCGTCGCCTTTGTGAAATGCGACTCGCAAGAAATTGTCCCGCCTCACTTCAATATAAGCCGGAGACACTAAAACCACACGGTCCCAGCAATCCAGACTCTGGACTGCTGGTTTGCTGGATGGAATTTCAAGATCCAGGAGTGTATCGGGAAGGGCGGGGGAATGGTGATTTCTTGATCGAGTCGGTCATCCCACTTCCCCTGCTGGTGCTGGTTCATCGGGGTGAACAGTGGGACGGGATGTTCATCGACGTCTCGGTCTGGGTAACTTCTGTGTATGTTTTGCCTTCCTCATTGTTATCTTGTTTTTCGCACCCCCCCCGTGCCTCTCCCCTTCGTCCTTGTTTCATCCATCGTTGTTTCATCGTCGACCACCACCATATGCACATATGTGACCCTGCCTGTTCTCCCTCTTCAGTGCTATACAGTTTCAGCTGTGTTGCTTCTCATCGGCCATACGTAAATCAAAGGGTGTGCGAAGCATGAAACAGGACTCTACATTCTCACGGATACGCAGTTAAGGTTGCGCTCATTCACTTTCGACATTCGTTCTCATAGACCTGTAACCACGATCGAGTTCTCAGGCTGTGCTTGGGCGACGGAGGTCAAGGGGACTGGGGAAACTCACATCCGACATGGTCCGCATCGACGCACCTCTTCGAAGGGGACTTTTCGGAGGGATGGGCGGAGGAAAAGACTGACGAGGTTCATCAGAAGAACCTTGGTCGTCTTCCGAATCGGGTGGGGTCATCGTGTGGGTTTCGGGAGCAGCCGTAATCCTGTAAAGGCTGGGCTGCTCAGTGGCGCTTGCACCCCAACCGTAACTTTGACCGGGAACAACCGTAGCTTTCGGGAACGCAATGTCCGGAGGAGTGGGCAGCTGGTCGTCCGTTCCATCGTCCTCTGCTACAGAAAAACTAAAAGGAGACATCGATGGAGAAGAGTCTGAGACACGTTGCCAACAGGAGAACGGGATATATTCTCGGGACGGAGTAACTCTACCAGCCGGCGGCTGGTGGATGTGGAACCTTGATCATGGGGAGTCGTTTGGGGCTCCAGACGATGTATCTGACGACCCAAACGATCGTCGGAATCCCGGTCCCGATGGTTGACGACGATCCCGGGGCCAATCCCAGCCAAGCGCGGGTTTCTGGTCTCATGCGAAATGTCGTACCCGACATCGTTCCGTCGAATGTTAAACCCATGGGTCGAACTTCCGCTCTCCGCGTACCCCATCGCTTGCTCATCCGTCGTGCTGAGAAAGGAGTCCCTCCCCCAGCTGCGCTGGTGTTTTACCGTAGCAGCAGAATTGCGACGTCTGGGGTACACAAAGGGATCCACGGCGAATGGATTGGTACGAATGCGGGGCTGGGGGGTGTGAGTAGGTCGTGCCTGAGGTTGGAATCGCTTGTTCTTCTGATACCGTCGGCGGCTTAGGACCGCCGCTAATATCACTAGGAGGACGAGTGCCACCTCGATACCAACCAAAGTGAATGTCCCAGCGACAGCGCTAAGCGATCGGTCGAGTTTCGTATAGGAGAACGAATGACTGTCATACCCCCGTGAGGTCGAACCGGCAGGTATCCCCGTATTGTTCGCATGGTACTGGGTCGACGCAGTGAGTGCGTCACCCTGATCGATCGAGTCTGTCGGGGGAGTGTTCAGAAGAGTCGATACTCCTGGGGTTGGGGTAGGCGAATGGCTTTGAGCGGAGGAGGAAAGTGGCCGGGAAGGATGGTATAATGGATGTGAGTGACAAGATCGCTCAAAATCCCGGGTTGAACACTTACGGCGGACGTATTAACCTGGCGATGGAGGAAGACGGCTGCGGAGGGCTCGATGATGACATTGCTGGTGACGGCTCTGCTCGGATGGTGGAAGACGACAACGAGCGAGGCCGGGTGGAACCCGTAGGGGGTAACGGTGCAGAAATGGGCAATCTAGAGGAGAAATTGTCAGCATTCTTACAACCAAGGCATCGGACGAGAACATACCAATATGTGGAAGCAGATATCTATCAGACACCTTACTCACCATAAAATTTGCTCCACGACGGCCTGTACGTTGTGAAGGGATAGACCATGGGGGCGCGAGGAAGAGCGAAAAAAAAATTAGAGCATCTGTGTGGGTTTAGGATCTTGGACGACCACGGTGGAAATTTTATAAATGCATAGAAGCTCTGCACACATACCATAAAACAAACTGCACTTACTTATCACTTCAAGTGGACAATGCCCAATAATAACGTTCCGATGGTCCTCCGCCCTCCATGCGAGGCATAACAGTTTTCGAGCTGTCACTAAGCTTCTATAATAAACAATTTCAATTCCTCATCTCGAGAGCAGCCGTAACACCACCCGGATGGGAGAAACGTGATCTCCACTTCTCCGATGACCTGTCAAGAGAGGTCCTTAGTTCTCAGATAATCCAACGACCCCGACTACGCTCGGCCGCACAGGGATGTTCGAAACATCTAATACGATAATGGATGTGTTGAGGGCACCGTCTGCGTAGTACCCTCCGTCAAAAGGAACGTGCGGTTCTTCGAAACGGCCCTCACTTTCTTGGGGGTGCAGGAAACGGCCGGACTCGAGACGCATCCCCCAGAACCAGACCGGGAAGAAAGCGAGCCCGTGTCTCCGTGATCTTCCCCCGGACGATGGGAGAGTCCCGATTCAGTTCCGGCGGATGGGGCTGGACTTGGTCGATCCCGACATCAAGAATAAAAACGACGTGCCCATCGATCCAACGAGGGCATGTGCCCACTTCTTATCCAAGCGGATGCAGAGGTGGGAGGAGTGTTGACCCGGTGGTTCTTCCACTTGACGAATTTGGGTGGTCCGGGCGTTCCGGGGGTGACAACAAGCATGGTGTCGATTCAGGAAACACAACAATAAGGGGACGATGTCGTTACCGCCTACTAGGCATTTTGTGAATGACTCTGTGCGGCCTGTCGGGGGGATCGAGAAGTGACGGTTCTGATTATAGGGAGGATAGTTCCGGAGAAATGACAGGGTTTGACATCGAAACGTGGGGTGGTTGGGCCCTTGTTACCTTCGAGCCGCTGGAAATGTCCGCAGGGATAGAGTGTCAGGCGCCCGTAAAGGTGTTGGAATTGAAATATACGATGGGCCACGAGTGGGGGAGTAATATGGCCAGGAAGACGACGAGGGGGGGCTGTGAAAGGGGGTGGTGTCAATGATTTGCCAGTACACATTATCGATCGTTTGAAGTGCGATGATTCGGATGGAATGGATAAGTGACCAGGTCACTCGAGGTCCCAGGTTGAGTGCTCGCAAAGGATTCACCGACCTGGCGGCATACGAAGGTCGCGAGGAGGAGGAATGCCGAAAGCTCGATAGTGAAGTTGTTGGCAATAGCTCTGCTCGATAGTAGGGGATGAGAACGAGGGGACGGGGTGAAAGCCGCGAAGAACAACGACACAGAAGTGAGTTGTCAGAGGGGTAACCATGAGTATCCATAATTACGGCTCAGACCTTATGGACGAGAACTTACGAAGTGTTTGGCACAGAAGACACAGTTGTGATGCTCATTGAGCCAGATGTCGTCTGACGTGAACGGCCGTCAGCTTCGAGCTCGAAAGGTTTCCAGTCCGCCGATGACCTTGAACCGCGAGGATGGCCCAGGGCCTAAGGGAGAATGGGCACTCTGGGAGTCGCAAAGGGAGGGGCGGTATTTACGTTGAAACATATAGCTATCACGCATTCTGCCCGCCCATAAAATGGGCGCGAATGGACGTACGCACCCCTGGGTGGCGCGTCGCGGGGGAGGGAATCAAATACCCGGAACACACACCTTCGGATGGAGAAGTCCCGCGGCCGCTCGTCAGACGAATC
>Ga0307515_10012208_pt1 | contig 16191 bp, 20 predicted proteins | sample 17_EM_MG_FD_194513 | JGI IMG/M metagenome (GOLD analysis project Ga0307515, IMG submission 194513) | Populus trichocarpa ectomycorrhiza microbial communities from riparian zone in the Pacific Northwest, United States - 17_EM | ecosystem: Host-associated > Plants > Roots > Unclassified | place...
AGTAAGACTTACAAAGTCACATCACATATAATTTACAATTCACTTTCACAGAAAGTTTTATTTGCTACTAAAGAAGACTTGATAAAAAGGACGGCCTCTGATGTCCATTTTTGGACGTGTGGTTAGGTGGTTGCGCGGGCGGCCCGTATGGGCCGGGAACCGTTACGATCCAGGGGATAACAAAAATCAGTATTAAATATAAGATCCGGTGATCAAAATCTACACAAGAACCCCGTTGCAATCGCAAAATTAGTGGTTTTAGTTATACCCTCCTATCCGTTATGCCTACCGCTGCGACTCTAGACTTCATAACCGCCACTAACATCTATACGGATATGATTTGCGCATAGTAACCCATTTTTCAACGCTCTGGCACTCAAAGGTGCCGATGAATACATCGGGGAGTATATGTCTAAAGTTAGCCATTGAACAGGGGGATATACCAAAATCCCAAAGATTGCTCGATTGGGTGATGCATAAATCAGCCTGATGGATCAGGGAGGGTATTCGCTGGCTGTACTCTAGAGTAAATGCTTTTTGGTGGCGTCGTGCCATTTAACCTCCGTATTAGCAATCAGTAGTGTAACGTACACGATATAGTGTACATGTGGTGAGGCTTTCGTGTAAATCCACTAACTGGCACGACAGTAGGCTTTTGTAGTAGGATTATCGTGGCAGCTGTTGTAGCAGCCATTGTGCGAGCAGGCTGTGATAGGATTATCGTAGCGGCTATCGTGTCAATCATCGTAGCGACAGACTGTAGTAGTAATTATAGTAGGACTATCACGGCACCCGTGACGGTCGTGGCTGTAGTCGTGGCAGTCGCTGTAACAATTGTGGTATCAAATTCCCAGAATATTTCTCTACCTCCATTTTGTATGGAAGCCAGCCCGGAAGTTCTGTATATGTGGACTATAGGGTTGCGGCAGTGTAATTCCTTGCTGTGGCAGACAGGTATTCAGTCTGGTCGTGAGCTGTTTATGAGGGGATCAATTCTCGCAAATAATCGTTCTTTTATTGCTACGTTTCATGATTACTATGCCATGATACTTGCTATGATGTTCGTTACGATCTTGTCGTGTATATCTCACCATAATCTCATGACGTTAGACGACTTCTAGCAACAAACAACCTCACGACACCTCACGATAATGGCGGTTGATAATTATCATACCTAATTGATCAAGTTGGCGGCTAAATGATTCGTGTATCTGGAAATTCACAGGAAATTCACAACCTCGCTAGTACCTAGGTCATTTAAATTACTTCTTTCGGTAAGTGCCTTTGTCGGATACTTACAACACGTTAACATTAGTTGTGTTATTTTTGAATCGTTCTTGGCTGCTGCTTTGTTGGCATGATTCTTGTGTAAAGTACAGTAGTCTCGTAGTAAAAGTATTCGTGACAGCTCGCTCCACGAAAGTATGTTCAACACAAATTGTTCGATTTCTCAACTACAACACAATAGGGAAGCTTTAGAATTTGGAATTAGGTATTTAAGATGGTGAAGAATAAGGAGTTTTAATCCCAGTTGTTGATATTACAAGATGAGGCTATCATAGGAGCCTGGATAATGGAAAATGCGCCAAAACCATACTTTCAACCCATTTCTAAGTGACAATTATAAAATCTACAGTACAAATAAAAGCTCATCTTTTGGAATATGAAACTTAACATATAGAAGGGTTAAGAGACAAAAGGAGAAATAAATTAGAACACATGGTGATGAGAATATTGTGCAGGGGCCATACTCTCAGCGCTAGCAAGGTGATTATGGCCTGTGCACAAAGCTGTACAATGTTGCGATTTTTTTCCCAAAGCACAAAACATCATTTCCATCATCATCCAGAGGACTTATTTTTTCAAATACAGCTCTCTCAATTATGTGGTTGCAAAATTGCGATTTTTCATTTTCATGAGGTGCTCGGTTGCGGCTCTTCTGTGGCCATCACGAACACTTTTGCTACGGGACTGTATATGTTCCGTACTATTGGCGACCCAGCGGTTCGCGAACTGCAGAGACCAGTTCGCAAAATTTGCAGTCTAGTTTACAAACAGGGGAGCGTTTGCAAACAGGCTCTCATCTGCGACCGCTAATCTAAGCTACACATAAATACCATCCACTGCTGTGCATTCCCTGACTCTGCCAGTTGGATTATCAGTGTAGCACTCCCAGTAACCCAAATATGACTTTAATTTCAGATGTCTGGCCGCCGTTAGCTCCAGAGTCATGCGATTAACTGAAGAATTACATGCTCACTTGGAAGCGATGAGATATGCTTATATGACTTAGCATAGAGTAGTAGATGGAAAATTAAGATCACTCTTCAAGCATCTATAGCTCCGCATATCACGCGCCTTCTTGTAGTTACACAACATTAATACACTGACCTTGCTGCATGCAGATACCTGTGCTGGTACAGTAGCGCGACAAAAGTGAGGGAACGCTTGACAACCAGCTCTCTGTCAATGCCCATTGTACTGTGTGGATTCAACTGGTGCTTTGGTCAAAATTCAATAGAAACCAAGCAAATGATGTTGATGAGTTGCTTCTATCTTTGGGGATCGAGTTTAGCATTGTTGCTGCTAGACGGGTTAATTAGATTGGTACAGATATTTTGCGCGTTCCCTCACCTTTGTCCTGCTACTGTACATGGTGCAAGGTGATTTCGTCCTCAATTATTCTTGGGTCGCGGTTGGGCTTCCCAAACGTAAACGGGCTCCGGGTTGCGATTTAGACACTTCCAGGTTGCGATCGGCCACGGGGTTACCCACTGTACGGAACTTATATACCTTTCCAGCTATCCCACTAGGTGTGTACGGGATGATACAGAGCTTGTAAATTAGACCAAGTTGGCCACCCCTCCTTCAAGGAAGGGACAGAGTTCGAGCTCAGCATAATAGAGACCTTGGGCCCCTGGCAAATCTAAGTGAGAATTCTCAACTCTACCTTACAGCTGCTGTTAGATCTACTTTCAGTTACGCTGTTAATTAGCTAAATCGGTGAGAATTATTGAACGCGAATTTTGGGTTTGCTGGGGGCCCAAGGTCTCTAATGCGTGCTTTTCAGTCTCCTACAACATTTATACTATATAGTCCCTTAGTTCCACTACCGAGCACCTGAAAACGTAGGTACTGATCGACGTCATCCGGTGGCGTTTTACAAAAAGCAACAATGAAACACACAGAATCCTGATTATTGCATATTGGGTACCAATAGGGTATAACAGGGATATTCAGCAAGCTTAGGAGAACAGAGCCGTCACATTTATTTATATGCTTCTGAAGCTGGCTGCAAACAGCCGGTAGTTGCCATTCCCTGTGCTCGAAATCCAGTCGCTTCTTTTAGCCTTCGGCAAGCAGCCTGCGAGCGACGAGAAATCTGGGAACGAGAGCAGCCATTCCCAATGTTTTCGCATTTATTCCTACTTTATTCTATCTTTGGTTGCGTTACCACCGCTACCAATTTCAGGACCGGAATCCATGCCAGCAGCGCCAACCAAACGACTGATACTAACCATGTTCTGCTAGGGCAGATAGCGTTCAATACTCCGGACGCGCTCGAGAGGCGGCAAACAGGACGCTGCGAGATTCCAGGCGACGGTCCGTGCTATTACCCACCGTTTATACCTCTTTCTGATCACTTCCAGTCCCGTGTCCTCAAAGCACTTCCTTCTGCTGCCCGCCGGGTGACGATTGCCTCATAAGCATGGGCATATGCTGTCCGAAGGGCTCAATCATCTGCCAAAACCCCAATGGGTGCTGCGCTTCAACACAGAAATGCTGCGGGTTCAACGGGTGCTGCGACCGGGGATCAACGTGCTGTGAGACTGTATGCTGCCTGCCTGGATCCGTTTGTAAGGAGAGAGGTTTGTGTCAGCTAGCCGAACCAAAATCCTCTCCATCACCGACCCCGACAGTGGTGCTTAGCTATGAGGTTCGCGAAACGACATTGTATAAGAACGACAAGAAGAAATACAAGGTTGACAACAAGGCGGTGAGCAGTAACCCTGAACCTATGCAGGTACGGCCGCTAACTGCAATGCAGGTCCTGATGAATATTTGCAGAGGTATGATCCCATCGCCATTTCGAATTCAACACTAACTCCAAAAGGCATCGAGAAAGCTACCGGGAAAACTGCACAGTCGATGACGCTCACATACAATAAGGACATGAAGCAGACGCGAAAAAACAGGCGAAAGATGTGTCCAGAGAAGAAAAGGAAGAGCTTCTGTGGGTTAACACCAGGAGCTGTCGCTAGAAGCCTCTGTTGATAGTTCGCAGGTAGGAACGCAACAGATTTCTATGGAAAAGTGCATAACTTAAGCACCCTCAAGAAACATTTTCGCTTTACTTGCGACGAGGTGAGTATCTTTTTTAAATAACCGCCCGCCAGATTGACCTTAAATTTGAACATCTGCTTTAGTTTCCACCTGGTGTGTTTCAACAATCCTCCAGTCATGAACGTAGGCTGACAGCTCTTAGCCAACAGCGCGGAAGGCGGAAATACTGAGACCGGTAGCAGTTGGTGTGTTCAGGGTTGGGAGAATTTCTGGGCTGGTGGAAAGCTTGGTCCAGTGCTGCAGACCCTTGGGTCAGACGCTCCTTATGTCGTTCAGGTCACTGGATGGAACTGCACAACAGGGAAGCCAACTGTAAGACGGAAGAGAGACGACGTGGTGCTGAGCCAAGAGGACGGTCTGTCTGATGGTGAGTGGATTAATCAATCTGTCCGGAAGGAGTCACTGAAACTAGCAGGCGATCTGTTCATGGACTATATCGCACCAGGAAAGAATGCCCTGCTCTTGTCGGTCGGTGATTTAGATGCTGGGTCGTACGTTTATACATATTCTAGATGTACAATCATTCCGCTCACGACTGTCAGGTACACTTTCCGCCTCTCCATCGCCTCTGGTATCTTTGATGAAGCCTTCGTATTCGACTATGTTGGTACCCCGCACGCAAAGTAAGCTATTGCTGTCCCCGTATTCGACCATTGTAGGCTGACTTCGGAAAGGATCACCAAAGGCTTCTCCAGTGCTGATGGCCAGACAACAGTGTCTTTCATCCTGGACGAGGAGGCAATCGGAGTTGGATTGGTTGCGGTAACGAATGATTCTGCTGTGAGGATTAGCTACGTTCTCAAGAACGATACGCTGCCGGTCAGTACTCCAACTGGAGATACTAAGGCTAAAGAGACGTCGGGGTCGAACGGTCTAAAAAGGAATAGCGTTTTGGCTGGCGCTGTTGCGGTACTACAACTGGCAGGGCTTCTCGTAGGGTTGTAGATAATCGGTAATGATAAAAGGAGGCTGAGAGAAACATAAACACTGTTGGCACCACATTGCAAAAAAACATGCACGAGACGGGAATCGATTTGTCGAGTACGATGGCATGCGATCACGGGATCAGGTCAAGTTCTAAGTACTACCTTCATAACTAGAGCTTTATCCTTTTTGTCCTCGTGAGGTCAGAATTAGTGTTAGGCACGAGATGTCCCGGGAAGTCTCGTGCCTAACACTACTGCTAACCCACTACCCCACTGCGGGATGCACTCGTCATATGAATCAAGCATATCACACCTTATCTAATCAGCTCCTTGTGATCTCACTTTCCCCGCTCTTCTCCATGAGTTACGCTATCGGACAAGTTAGGATGACTGCGCGAGGCAATGCGGGTATCCCCTGGATCGTAACTGATTCCCGGACCATACGGTCCGCCCGCGCAACCACCACGACCACACCCCAACAAAAACCACCAGAGTCTCTCCTTCTAATAAAGTCTTCTCTAGTAGCAAATATAACTTTCTATCTAAACGAATTGTAAATTACATCAAGTGTGGCTTTGTCAACCCAGCTACCCCTCCAAAATCCATCCCCTCCAGCTACCACCCCACCCCCTCTCCCTGCACCACCACCCACCCCACCCCTTTACAGCTGATGGAACTCAACAGAACAATTCCTTTCATCATTGAGACACAGTGGCCGGTCACATTGAGTGCAAGCCCAGCGAGTTTTTGGTGGAGATTTTTTATTTTTTGAGGGACTGTTTCTCAGCTTCCAGCGGCAAAGCCAACACCCCAATCGCTTTCCCTCCTCAAGATACACTGGAAGGTGCCCACAGTCACAGCTTCGGTCTAGGGGTAAAAAGGTACCCTCTTTAACGTTTGACCAGGTGGATTTGGCCTTAGTTGACTGTACAATCTGTGAGGTGGAAATTGGTCCAGACCCAGCCAGGATCAACCCCCAAGCACACTGCAGGCAAAACTCCTTATGTGTGATGGTGTTAGAACTCTGAGGCATATCCTGGTAGATGAAATAGGCAGTTGTGACCATGGTATCAAATGCCCAGAAGAGCATAGGCCACCATGTGCGAAAGGAGGTGAGTTGAGTATGATAGTAGCTGCGTAGTTGATCTGCTATATCTACACCACCCATGTTGTGATTGTAGTCATCAATGCAGAGAGGGATCATCATCTGTTTCTCCTGCAAATCACCAAAGGCCTCCCGGGCCTTCTTTGCATTGGTGCTCTTCTTCCCTGGCCGCGTTCTTAGTCTCTCTTGCTGAGATTCAAAGTCATGTACTGTACTGAGAATTGTAACTGGTGCATCATCAAACCACAAATGTGAACACAGGTAGCAACAAAACATAAACAGCAATTAAGTCAACAGCGACGACAGCAATCGGGAAGCGGACAGCGGCGATCGATTTCTAACCGTGAATTGATCCTCAGACGAGACTCCCAGCACACCAGGACCGTTGGAGGAGAGTGGGCACGTCAGCAAAAGGGAACGCATGGGGAGATCCACGCAATTTGAGTCGATTTGCGAGAAGGCTTGGCGGTGGTGAAAATCACAGAAATTTCACAACAGAGAGCGATAGACAGACATGGGCATTTGACTTCTAGCGTTGAACTGAACCCAGAAGAACACTTCCAGCCCGCTTGGACGAGTGAAGGAGGCCGGGCGCGAGTGACGGGACACGACAGCATGCAAATCACTCATGATGGTGACCCAGGAGGTTAACAGTGCCACAGGAGGAATGATTGAAAAACCCCCAGTTGAGAGAGACATGGACATGGCAGAAGCAGGAGAGGCCAGCCGCGAGGCTGGCGAATGGTCGGGAAAGACAACACGTGTGTCCTTCCTGGATCCCAGCGAGCAGTGGGAGCATAACTGGAATGGGAAAAGACTGAAGAACGAGACCTCAGAGCCGGTGAACGCTCTGGGAGACTGGAGGAGTCGAATGGAACGAACAGTGAGGCAGCAGTGGCGCAAGGCGACTCAGCTGCACCAAACTGTCCACAGGATGGCTAGAATGCTAGAAGCGCACAGGGTGCATGAAGAGGTGCAATGGCATGGCATGATAGAATGGCTGGAGGATAGGGAGACGAAGTGGGATGAGAGCCACAGGGACGATGTAATATGGGGGAGGGGCGTCGCTGACATGACTGCCGAGGTGTTGGCCAAACCAAGAATAGCGAAGTGGCACCGGCCCAGAGCGCGAGATAGGAAGGAGGAGACGAGACCGCAAGGCAGGACGGGGGAGGCATAGAGGCCTCACGGCATGCAGGCGCAAAGCAGGATGGAAAACCAGAGAAGCGCCAGCTGCCGCAGCAACCAAAACCCAAACCCAAACTGCAACTGACACTGCAGCCTGAACCACGACACGAACCCAAACCTAAACCTAAACCAACACCTATTCTGGCCAGAAGGTGGGAGACTGTCCAACCCTGAATGCAGAGTCAGAAGGCGCCCATGAGCCCAGGCACCGCCCCGACGACTGGATCGAGCATGGCAGAGAGACGCCAAATTGTAACAAAAGATGAGAGCACGCCACCCCCCAATGAGATGGACCAAGAAATTGCGTCAGCAATCGACAGAGCGCTTTTCCACCAGCAGGCCCTGGCCCACATCAGGATCATGAACGCAAGAAGGAATGCCAAAGGCGGCATCATGGCAATCACGTACCAGAATGCCACTGCGGACATGGCTCTGCGATACTGCGACATCAGTATCCCAGCAGCGAGGACTGTCGACCAAGGAGTCGTTGATGTCAAAGAAAATGAGTCTTGGGAAAAGCTAACGATCCATGCAGTACCTCTTGTATGATACATGGGAAGAGCCATGGAAGGCCTGCAGATGATGCGAGAGGAATATGAAGTGGGGAACCAAGGCATAACAATCGCAACCCAAGTACGGCGGCTGGCAAACCCCCGCGCCAACAGGGAGAGGAAGCAGAACAGAGAAATTGCTGCATCATGCGTTGTTTTAGTTGTGAACGGAAGCAATGTGCCAAAGGACTTGGTCAAGAGGGGCATTGAGGCTGCGGGAGTGCGGTAACGAGTCAAAACATACAGGAACGTAGGCCCAAACAGCAGATGTGAGCTCTGCTGTGGATGGGGTCACATCAAGAACAAGTGCAGTAGTAGGCCCACATGTGGCTACTGCTCAGGTCATCACCGGACAAGTAACCATGAGTGCAACGTGGTGGGGTGCACGGCAAAGCGTGGGTCACTCTGCGGTCACACTCTGGAGAAGTGCCCCAACTGCAAAGGAAATCACATTGCGTTCAGCAACACATGCGTGCAGAAGACTGAAGGCACCAAGGCGGCGCGGCAGAGTAGGGGAATTGGGCTAGCATAGCTGGCATCCCTGAACACGAATGCAGCGAGCGATGTGATATTGGGGACGAACAGAGTGGTGCTTGGACATAGACCTAAGCGAACTGCAAAGGAAGGGGAGTGAAACGAAGCGGAGTTGGAGTTGGTGGACGCGTAGGATGAGGAGGCAATGGGGGAGGTACAAGATGTTACGACGACCTAGATTGCGACTATGGCCGTGACTACAACAGGAACTGAGACTGAAACGGCAGCCCTGGCTACCAATGATTAGGGCGATCCAGCACACCTGCGCTGTGGTGGGAGAACGGCTCCCACCACTACAAAGCCACGCAATTGAGTGGGTACGTGACTGGGTTGGGGTTATCGCAGCTCTGCATCACGCCATCGACAATGTTGAATAACCTTCGCTGAATGACTCAGACACCTCACCAATCATGTACAGATCATCATCTCATCTCTTTCCTTCTTCTCTCTTTTGTTTCTTAGTTCTAGCCAAACAACTATCTCGCTGCAGCTACTCCCTCCCTATGCTCCTCGAAATGAACCCTCCATTCTCATAGCTTCCTATGGAAGTTCCAGTGTGCAATCTCCTGATCCGGGATTTCCGCCTCAGCGCCAGGTCGTACGAGTGGACCATTGCGGCGCCGGAGACGGGGGTCAAACGTCAGGCTGACATAGTGTGGTTGCAGGAGCCACCGAGAGGAAGGGGAGGCGTAGGGATCAGCCACCTGGCATATGAAATGTGAAAATGAAAAAGAGTTTGGATGGCGGTAAGAAAGGGGAGGGGACTGGTGGTTGATGAGCAGACGGATTTGAGTAGGGGAGCTAACGACAATGTCATTGTCACCCACATCAGGAGTACAGGGGAGAAGATAATGAGGATTGTCAATATTCACGATCAAAGAGACACGCAGTCAGGAGAGAGACAGACAGGAAAGTTGAACTGGCAGAGAGTCATTCGGCATGGCGGAACTGTCCACGCGGGAGATTTCAATGCACACAGCGGCTGGTGGGACCCGAGGTGCCGCCTGCAGCGAAACGCCACCTCCTGGGAAACACTTATTGACGAGAATGGACTGGAAGTTGGGAATGATGGCCAGTGCACACACTACTGGACACGAGAGGACTACAAAGGCGAATCTGTCATTGACTTGACGTTAGCGAATCGACTGATAACGAACTGGTTCATACTGGCTGATGACCACGCCACTGGATCTGACCAGGACGTTATAGAGTGGGAGGTAGATGCGCACAGGCAGGAAGAGGCGGATCATGAGAGGGCAGTAGGGTGGAACTTAGCTGAGATGACGAAGGAGGATGCGGAGGATGCGGAGAAGCTATTGGCAGAACTAGCCAAGGTGAGAGCTCACCTGGATGCAGAATACACAGAAGACGAGGTGGAACAGGAGGCCGCATGGTGTCAGGAAGCAATGAGCGGCTTTCTCAATGCCACAGCAAAGAAGATCAGGATCTGCGCCAAATCGAAGAGGTAGTGGAATGCCGACATCAAAGCGAAAAGAAAAGCGGTTGGGAGAGAAAACCGAAGAAGAGGGAATTCGGAGAAGGCTGCCCGGGCGATCGCAGAGCTGTAGAAGTCGTTTTGGCAGTACATGAGCGAAATGTGGTGTGATTACTTCGAGAACAGCAGGGGAACCGCAGGGTGGAGAGTAGCACAATACGCCAGCCCTCGAGCTGGCATGACTGTGGAGGTCTTAACGGACAGATAAGGCAAGCAAGCACACACAGCCACGGATAAAGAGGAGATGCTGAGGCGCGAATTGTTCCCCCCAAACCATGACAACCGGTATCACGATCTACCCCCAGTGGGAAGCACACACACACATGTCACCAAGCGAGCGGTGGAGCGAGCTCTATATTCGCACTCAGTCCAAAAAGCCCCGGGCCCAGACAAGCTGTCTTTTGGCGCCATACAGCTGCTCTGGAAGTGGGATAGAAAGAGAATTGTAGGGCTGACGAAGGCGGCCATTCGCATGGGAATACACCCAGCCGTATGGATGCTGGCGAGCGGGATGGTGATTTGCAAGCCTGGCAATGACGACTATATGAAGTTGAAGGCGTATCGCTCCATATCCCTCTGAAGCTGTATGGGAAAAGTGGTCCAAAAGGTGGTGGCGGAGCTATTGTCAGAACAGGCCGAAAGAAGCGGGCTACTGAGTGATGGATGATTCGGGAGCAGGAAGGGGCGGTCAGCCATCGACGCAGCAGCCATTGTGGTTGACAAATCTGATGCAGCCTGGACACATGGCCACATAACAGGCGTGCTTCGCATGGACATTAAGGCCGCCTTCCCAAGCGTGGCACAAAGAAAGCTAGACAACTTGATGAAGGTCAGACGAATGGGTGAAGACCTTATACGATGGACCGAGAACTTGTGCTCAGAAAAAACAGTGGAGATGATAATTGAGCGCAATGTCATGCAGAGACACCCGGTTGAAGCAGGGGTCCCACAAGGCTCACCCATGTCACCGATTATCTTTGCAATCTACACCTCAGGACTGATCAACTGGGTGGAAGAGTACGTCTCAGCCGAAGGTCTGTCTTGTGTTGATGATCTCGGCAGGGTGGAGACTGGAAGCGATGTCAATCTGCTCGTTATGACACTCGACAGGAGCGCAGAGCAGACCATCGAGCGGGCAAATTAAGAAGGGCTATAGTTTGATCCGGCAAAGACGGACACGGCGCTGTTTATGCGGAGTCAAGGCCACAACAAAGAGCTCCAGCCCAAGCTGACAGCAAAGATAAAGATTGGGAATGGGTTCATACGGTTCAACAAACAGGCGACCCGCTGGCTGGGCGTCTGGATGGACCCACACCGGACGTTCAAGGAGCACCATAATCGATGCATGAAGAAAGCTAGGGCAGTTGAAGCGAGACTCCGAACGCTGACAAAGACATACAGGGTAGTACCAGAGAGCGTAAGGACCGTTCAAGTAGCCTGCATCCAAGTGGTCGCACTGTATTGGAGCGAGCTCTGGTGGGATCCCAAGAAGTAGGCAGGTGAGACCACCTCCAACTTCTCCTCAATCAACAAGCCTGGTCCATCCTTGGTGTGCTGCCCACAACTCCAAGGGGAGCATTAATGAGGGAGTCAGGGCTTACACCCGCGCATGTGATCTTAGACTCCAGACAACAACGATTCACAGTGAGGCTAGCGAACGCATGCAGCAGCCAACTGAAGGAGCTGCACAACGACCCTTCGTCCGGCAGACCGATATGCCGAGTAGTCGAGACAGACCACGAACATGACCAGACAACCGAAGGCATGAACTGGTGGGCCCTGGGCTAGGAGCCAGTGGTTAAGATCATTATACTGGAGCACAAAAGCATAGCCAAGAGCGCAGCACAACACTGGGCAAGAGAGAAGGAAGCGAAAGTCAGGGCAGGAGTCAGGATGTTGTGGACAGACGGGTCACACTCTGACAACGGCCAAGTGGGAGCAGAACCAGTCTGCAAGCACAGTAAGGTATGGAAGACTTGCCGCAGTTATCTGGGCACCGGACGTATGGAGGTCGTTGATGACGAGCTGTTGGCGATTGGACTTGCTCTTGGCGAGACGGTTAAATGAAGAGCAAGACTGCATGACCACAAACTGAAACTGGTGGCAGTCTTTAGAGACTCACAATCTGCAATTCAACGAACGGCACACCGAGGACTGGGCCCGGGGCAGCGATTAGCAAGGCGGATCAACAAGAGTGCGCAGGCTCTCCTCGCCCATGCCATTGCAACTGAGATTCGTTGAGTCCTGGGACACTCCACAATCCCAGGAAACACAGAAGCAAACTGCCAGGCGAACCTGGCACAAGACGGCAGCGGAAGTATGGGGACAGAGCGGCTATACACCTTGGCCTCGAATTGAGCTAGACGAATCTCCGCGGGAAGCTCAGCAGCCAAGGTAAAGTGGGAGGCCGACAACTGCAGCAAGCACTTCAGCTACAGACGCATGGGCAAGACAGGGACCAAGAGACCTGTTCCGATGACAAGCATGAAGTCGCTGGGTACCAAGTTCTACCGACTAAAGTGCAGGCATGCACACACTCGAGTCTATCTAAAACGGTTTGGCCACCGACTGGACAATACATGCTGGTCATCTGCAGGGACAGCGGCCCTGACGTGGAAGCACCTCTTCCGCCACTGCAGCCGGTGGAGAGAGCAGTAGAAAGCACTATGGAATGTGGTGGGAAAGATGATGGGATGGAAAGCGGACAGACGCCGACACGCGCAGGACTCTGAGCTGTTTTCCTTGGAAGAGTGCGACCAAGCGGTGATGGACTTCCTGGTGGCTACTGAAGTCGGGATGTTCCCGCCCAAATGAATGACGGTATGGAGCAGGCGCAGAGGCTGTCTCAGGTGTGGGGAGCGCGGCAGTGGGCTTATATCTTTCTTTTCTTTTCTGCTCTGGTCTATCTTTTAGTTTTTCATTTGCCAGCGGGGATGAAGGGTAGCGGGGGGGGAGCTCCGCCACCTAGCCGGCTCGCCCGGAGGCGGAGGGGGTATTAGGTCCTGTCATACTCTAGAAAAAGTGCATACAGTATGAATAAACAACAACAACCTCCGAGTACGCCCCTGAGTACACCTCCCAGTACGCTCCCAAGTATACCTCCGAGTACGCTCCCAAGTACACCTCCGAGTCGCTCTCAAGTACACTCCCCACCACGCGCTCAAGTACGCCCCCAATTGCACTCGATGGCACACTCCCAGCATACTTGGCTCTACGCTCCCAACAACACTCTCAAGAAGCAAGACACTCCCAATCTCACTTGACTATATGCTCCCATGTATGCTCCTGCATGCTCGATCCCGAGACTTGCTGAGTTGCAGGCGCCAGGCACCGGGAGGCGTGAGGCAGGTGGCGTGTGGCGGGCAGTGTTTGGGGGGCGGCGTGTGGTGTGTGGCGGGCAGTGTTTGGCGGGCGGCGTGTGGTGTGTGGCGGGTGGCGGGCGGCCGAAATCATGACGTCGGTCGATATCATAGTCTGAACCTTATCTTTAGCGCGGCCACCACGACAAGATCTCACGATGCCTCACGGTCATGGTGTTGACAATTGCAGTCTTAGATTCTGCAGGAAAGGTAGACAATTGGATCTTGGGGAGAGCAGATCTCCGACTCAGATTTTCCAGCGGAATCTGCTGCCCGCTTCCCACCGATTGTGGGCGTATGGGTGCGCATTCGGTCCGGGGCTGATGGTGATGATAGCAATGGCAATGGCGATGGCGATGGTGTTGGTGATGGTGACAATAGTACAAGAAGTGCTTAGACAAGTAGGTTGGCTACGTCAACGTCAGTGTCAAAGCTTTCACAGACTTAGAGCCTTCTATTAGCCAAAGCTTCCACAAACTCAAAGTTTTCCATCGGCCAAAAGCTTCCCGTGGAAAACTCTACTCCTCCCGAAGCGCGGCTCTCAAGCGTGGCTCTCTCAAGCAGGCTCTCAAGCAGGCTCTCAAGCAGGTTATCAAGCAGGTTATCAAGCAGGCTATCAAGCAGGCTATCAAGCAGGCTATCAAGCAGGCTATCAAGCAGGCTATCAAGCAGGCTATCAAGCAGGCTTCGAAGCAAGCTCTCAAGCTCCAGCGGGCTCTCAAGCAGACTCAGCGATACTGTGTACAGTACCGGTATAACAGCCAAGACTCCAGGCAGTAGAGACAGGTACAGGTCCTTCTCCGGCCACCAGCCGTATATAGTTCCATAGGCCCACGCGCACATCTCCATGAATCGACTATAGATGACTATCGACTGCGCGTCGCGCAGGGGTCCACGGGAAGCTTGCTATGAGCTGCGCGTGTGCGCGTAGCTCAGCCTATAGTCGATTTGCACTTTTGCCGATGTACTGAAAATACAATGTTAATGGATCTGCTTCGGAAGAGTCAATTCTGGATGTGCTCAACATGATGATACCCAATCTGCATTCGGATTCGCAAACGGATTAAAACTCATGGTGATAGAGGTGATCTTCAACATAATATACCAAAATGTGACATCTAGTGATCTGCTCGGGAAGGGTCAATTCTAGATGGGCTCGGTGAGATGATTCCAAATCTGCGATCGGATTAGCAAACGGATGTAAACTGACTGCAGGAGGAGGTTGCAGTGGTTATTACTAGTATTAGGAAAATGTGGGGGAGCATACAGTAGGTTTTGTTTGTTTGTTTTAATTACACTGTATTCACTCTATTTAGAGTATGACAGACCCCTAATCACCTCCGCCTCCGGGCAGGGTGGCTAGATGACGAAGCTCTACTTCTGCTACCGTCATCCCCTCTGACAAATGAAAGCAAAAGATTGATGAAAACAAGAGAAACAAAAGAAACCTAGAGAGAGAGACTACCGAACCTTACTCCTCCAATCGCTTGGGTGGGAACTTCCCGACATCAGTAGCTACCAGGAAGTCCATCACTACTTGACTGCACTTCTCCATGGGAAACAGCTCAGAGACCTGCACATGTCGGAATCTGGCCGCTTTCCAGCCTGTTGCCTTCCCCACCTCTTTCCAGAGCATTTTTGCTGGCCTTTCCATCCGCTGCAGTGGTGGAAAAGGTGTTCCCATGTCTGAACCTTTCAACCAGCACTGGTGCACCACCAGCATTTGTCGTTGTCTCGGTACTCGAACCGTTTCAAGTACATGCCCAGCCTTTACTCGATAGAACCTGGACTTCGCAATAGTCATTGGGATAGGTCTCTTGCTCCCGGCTTTTCCCTTCAGCCTGTAGCAGCAGTGCTTGCTCCACTTGTCAGCCTCCCACTGTGCCTTCGCTACCGGCCTTACTTTGGAGATCTGTCTGGTTCAATTTGCTGCCGAGGGGTATATTAATTCTTGTACTGTGCCCACTCTGTAGCCTTTTTTGGCTTGTTTCGCTTAGCGACCAGTGTCCTCATTCCTAGGGATGCTGGTGGGTCATGGAACCCAGTGGGTCAATGTTTGGATACTGACATTGCAATGGGCACTTGCATAGCAGTCAACCAATTTGGTTGGTAGCTGCCCTTGCCCAAGCTCCAGGTGCTTCATCTGTCAGATAGCCATGTGCAAGTCACTGAAGACAGCCACTTTCGTCACTCTGTTTACCAGTTATATGTCTCTCTTCTTGACTGATTCTTGGAGTGCAAGTCATATTGCCCACAGCTCCGCATTGTAGACTTCCATTCATCAGGCGCCACAGTGGCTGTGGCAGGACTTCCAGTCATCTCTGGGCTTGTACACTGCTGCGGCTCCCACTCTCCCATCATCAGTTCATTATCTGTCTGTCCACCACATCCAGACCGCATCACCTACTTTGGCCTCCTTCCCTTTGGCCCTGAATATCACTTCTCTCCTAGCTGCCACTTTGTTGTTCAGCATTACAGTCCTTACAGCCTGTAAGGGCACGTATGCCTGCGTCCGGCCTCATAGGTATACGTATGGAAATTATAGGAATACGGTTGCAAACGTGGATACGAGTGATAGTAGATGTAGATGTATAGGTAAGATTATCGCTAGAGATCTAAGGCTCGTGGCGAGCCGACTATATAGAACGGCCGTTACCCGGCCTGGGTCACGTGCCGCCGTTACATTATC
>Ga0307515_10012209_pt1 | contig 16189 bp, 2 predicted proteins | sample 17_EM_MG_FD_194513 | JGI IMG/M metagenome (GOLD analysis project Ga0307515, IMG submission 194513) | Populus trichocarpa ectomycorrhiza microbial communities from riparian zone in the Pacific Northwest, United States - 17_EM | ecosystem: Host-associated > Plants > Roots > Unclassified | place...
ACCCTTAAAAAAAGCTAATACTACTATAAGAGGGAGTACCTTTAATACAGACTTCGTAGAGCAAGCTATTAAGGATTACTCTAATACTACTAAAGGTTCACAAAGAGGAAGAGCCTTAGCACGTAATAGACGCTTAAAGAGAGCCGGGACACTAGTAGATAAGGAGACGTCCTATAAGAAGCTAATGCCTAAGTGCTTAGCGTGCGGAATACAAGGACACTCCCTACGGGACTATTAGTGTTTATTTAAAGATAAGAGACCTATAGGAGTTATAATAGGAGATGCGCGCATTAATAGGGCACTAAAGAAGGTAGAAAAGAATAAGAATCTCACTAACTAAGTTATAAAGATTAGACTTAAAGAATAGGAAGATAAGGCTTAATAATAACAGGACGAGAGTTAGGAAGTTAAGATTAAGGGAGAAGCTAATGCGATATTCCTAGAATTGTATTATACTGGTTAACTCTATCTACTAAAGCTATTAACTATTCTTGACTTAGGAACCACTCTCTATATCTTTAATAACCTCTTTTGTTTTTATAACTTTAGGAAAGCTCTAAGATACGAATACGTTATCACCGGCAGCTTAAAAGCGCCTATACTAGGTTATAATAACGTTACTATCTAAGTTATAAAACTAGATAAGAGTAAGGGAATCCTACGTCTTAAGGACGTTGCCTTTTATACGGACTTTAATATAAATCTTATATTGTTCCGTCTACTTTAAAAATAAAGGTACTACTAAGATAATAAAGGAGATAACAATCTTTTAGTTTGGAAGGATAATATAATCCTATATTAAATAGAAGAATGTTACAGATAATAGACTATTAAATACGTCTAACTAGGAAGTCTATTAGCGTTTAATATAAGCCAACTACTATATTAACGGAAGCGCAGAGTATTATTAAGAGACGCTCGTCCAGATTTAAAAGGAGATGCATATTTATAGCATCTGTGTCTAGGTTATCTAGGACCTATAAGCCTTTATTATTTAGGTCTTAACGCCTTAGGAGTTAAGCTTTAAGGCCTAAAGACGACGGAATGTTAATATTGCAGTCTCGCCAAAATTAAGCGTTAGGTCTTATAAAGGTTCTTAAAATAGAAAATTAATAAACCCTATCTTAACCTCTATATTAACTGGACTAACCTTAAGGAAGCGTATACTAGATTTATACAAGTTATATTTATCTATAACACCTTCTTAAAAAGAACCTTCCCGTATTTTATAACGACGTATAGTAAAGAGAAGGAGATACTATAAGTGCTTAAAGATTTTACCTAATGGATTTGTCTGATGTATAACCTTAAGGTTAATACTATTAGATTAGACAACAAGCTAGGGAGAAGAAAACCCCTTAAATGGCTACAGACTTAAGGAATTACATTTAAGCCTTCGGCGCTATATACCTAAGCTTAAAATAGTACCGCCAAACGCTTAGGGGGTGTAATTATTAAGAGATTACGAGTAATAAGAATTACTACTAATCTACCACACGACCTATAGAACGAGATAGTTAACTGCGTAGTGTACCTTTAAGATTAAACGCCACTAAAAAGCAATAGTTGGAAATCGCTATATAAGAAGTTCTATACCTTCCTAGCTAATAGGTCAAAAAAGCCGCAACTAGCGCACCTAAAAGCCTACGGCTGTAGGGCATACGCGATAACGTTAAACGCCTAGCTAAAGAAGAAAAGGCTAAGCAAGCTAGATCCGCGAGCCCATATCGGCTACCTTATTAGCTATAACTCTACCAATATCTATAGGATCTGGATCCTATATAAAGGTATTGTTATCTCTACTAGGGACGTTATCTTTAATGAGAAGACGTTCTTTAACGGTAAGTAAACGGATATCTTAAAGGACCTACACGCTGAGTTAGACACGCTGATTAAGAAGATTTAACTCCCTAATACCCTAACTAAGAATAAGGTTCTTCTAGAAGACGATAAAGAAGTACTTAAACCGTTAAGTTAAGAGGAAGACGATAACGTTGATAATAAGCCAGTTTAAGCCTTTAATAAGTTAACAGATCTTGAGCTTGCAAGAGCTCTTAAAGATATATACTATACACTACCTCCAATAAAAGAAGATGAAGAATCTCTATGTGCCTTTTACGTCGAGTATCCTATAAAGTTAGATATATAAGGTACTGATTAAGACATCGCTTATTAAGCAGGAGATGCGTTTAACACTTAGGGGGTGTCTAATGACTTAGTTAAAGACTCGTTTAAGGAAGCCAGCGATAATAGGTTTAAAGACTTTGTTACCAAAAGGATTACGTCAGCCTATTACAGCGCCTTCTTAGCAGAAAGGAAGTTTAACCTTAACAGTTAACTTAACGACAGTACGCTAAAATTAGGCAAAATACGCGATGTTAGATTATATAGGAAGAACCTACCTCCGCCACCCTAGTTAATCCGGGACCTTAATATACATCCTCTTCGAGATCAGTTCTAAGAGGCTTAACGAGCCCATCTCCAATCTTATTATCAAATGAGGTCGTTTTAAGAAACAGATAAGAAGTATGTAAAGGGACAGCAGGTCCTTAGCTTAATATAGGTGTTCGTCTATAAGACGGATAAGCATGGATTTCTCTAGAAATGCAAGGCACGCTTAGTAGTCTGCGGAAATTAATAGGTCCTAGGAGACCTACCTATGAGAGCTACTATATTAGCTAGTACGACCTTCCGAACCCTTATAGCGATTACTGTAAAATTCAACCTAGAGACAACACAGATAGATACAGTCAATGCGTTTATCTATTGCGATCTCGATAAGGTTATCTATATAAAGCTACCGCTAGGGTTTAATAAAGGAAAGACAGACAAAGTACTGCGCTTAAGAAAAGCCCTATATAGACTACGACGATCACCACTGTTATGGTAGAAGAATTTCACGAGCTTATTAAACGAATTAGGTTTTAAAGAAGTACCCTAGGAGCTGTGTGTTATGCTAAAAGGTAAAATAGTCGTCTTCTTCTATGTTGACGATATTATCTTTTACTACCAAAAGACAGATAAGAAGAAAGCTTAAGAAGTAATTAAGGAGCTAAGCAAGGAATACCAGATAAGTACCCTTAGCGAGCTAAAATGGTTCCTAGGAATCTACATACTATGTAATTATAGCTAGAGGCTCCTATAGCTATCCTAGGAAGCCTATATTAAGAAGATAGATTTTAAAGGGCGTCTTCTAGATACTCCTATAGCAGAATTAGAACTCCTCCCTACCAATTACTATATAATCCGTCTAACGCGTTCATCCCCTAATATAGACCTATTAGTCCGTCCTATATCCCTACCAGCTTCTACAATACTATATTAGAGAAAACTAGGTTTAGTACTCTATATAGCCACTATAACGCGTCTAAATATTGCCTTTACAGTATCACAGCTAATAAGGTTTAATTAGGACCTAAGCTAAGAGCACTATTAAGCGGTAGACAGAGTTATCTAGTACCTATATAGTACGAGGAGCAGAGCAATCTACTATAGAGGAGATAAGGAAGGAATGAACGGTAGAGGGAGAGACAAAGGAATACGCGACTAAGGATGAGACAATGGAAGAGACGGTAGAAGTAAAGCGCAATTATTTATCTATGCTAGCGATGCATTATTTACAGATAATTCCATTAATAGAAAGAGCTCGCAAGAATAAATTATAAAGCTATTTAGGGGACTAATTGCCTGGAGAGCAAATAAGCAGGGTATAGTTACGACGTCGAGCATAGAAGCCGAGTTGTTAGCCCTATTACAGACAGTAAAGGAAGCTATCTTTATTAGCAGGCTGTTTAAAGCAATAACGTTATAACTAAACGAGCCCTTAATTATTAACTGCGATAATACCTAGACGCTCTAACTAATTATAGAAGATACGGCAAAGCTAATTACGAAGCTCCGATACGTTAATATCTATTAATACTAGCTACGTTAGGAATATATAAAGAAACGAGTATAATTTTAATGGACAGTAATAAAGGAGATAATTGCTGATGGACTTACGAAGGCCCTACCTAAGTAGAGGTTTAAGAGCTTCGTTAATATAATCGGAATGGTGGATATTAAGGAGCAGCTAAATAAGGAGAAGTAACTAGAGGACCTAAGGGAGAATATTAGAGCGAGACGGAAGGATTTAGATGAGATTATAGTTTAATTAACGCATTAACGGACACGAGAAGGTGGCTAGCTTCGTCCTCGACCAGGTCAAAGCTAAGGGGGTATGTCAGATAATCTGTATTCTCTGTGGCGTAGGACGTGCACGAGTCACGTGCACGGGTCACGTGCATTGTAAATATCTTCGTCTAAGCCCAGGGGCCCCAGGTCGAGCAACGATGAAGACACGATCAAGATTATCAATCAATCAACCCATTTCATCAATGAATAGCTCTATATGAACTATCTGACAAAAGACCTCTTCGCTAAAATCCGCTATATAGAGCAACTGCTTAATACTATAAAGCTTACAGAAGACCACGTAGGGGGTAATAGTAGATCCTCGCGCTTAAAGCGCAGTTATAGTTGTTAGGCTATAGAGACGTACTAGCCGTAACTAGCTTAGCGCAGGCAAGGCGTAGGCAAGGCGCTTATAAAACATAGTTACCCCATATTAGAGAACAGCAGAATTCAGTTTTATAGTTCTACTTTATTAAGAATTAGATATTTCTTGTATCCCGCTACTGTTATTACATTACTATATACCCTTAGGGCCTTGGCGTCCTAATAGTTCTAAATTCTTATCCCTTTTTAGGGGTAGCGGTCTGGTAACACAGTAGTCTGCTAAGGCTGCGACTACATAGCGACAGCCCTCTATCGAAAAGACGACCTATACTCCTTAACTATATTACAGTCCACTAACCTAATAGCGAGGCGCGGGCGTAATATTAGCGCAGTGCGTAGTACTAAGTCTGGGGATTAGCCCTAGGATAACGCGGGCAGACCTACGTCCTAGATAGAACTAGAAGCTATAGGCGAGGATACTATATAGAAAGAAATACAACGGCTAGAGAATAAGAAGCTATAACTCCTAAAGTAAGGAAAACTATAGTTGCTTAGGGAAGAGGTAGAAATGCTAAGACGGCGTTAACGTGGCGAGGTAACGTCGACTTCCATTCCTAACCCAAATCTGCTACCTTAGAGCATTCTATTAAAGTACTTAAAGGGTAGCTTAAGGCATCCAAACCTTAAGCGGAAGGCTACTAATATAATAGGCGCTCTGTTAAAACGGGTAGTTAAAATAAAAAAGATTGCTCTATATTATAGTAAGAGTATATAAGAGCATCAAGACTTCCGCGATAGCTTAAAGCTGGCGTTCCGCCTAAAGCTTAACGCGTTTGCGAATAAGGATACTAAAGTCGCGTTTACTATGCAATATATAAAGGGGACTAACTAAACCCTTTAGCTATAATATAAAGATAACTATCTAGATATATAGTTTACCTAGGAGAAGCTAATGGAATTCCTACTTAACTAGATTAAAAGTCCTATTAATTAAGAACTCTATATAGCCCTAATATATATAAGGGCAATGCAGCGAACCAATTAACCTATAAATGAGCTTGCTGCTTACCTAACCTCCTTAAAAGCGCAAATCAATCCTCCCTATAATGTAAAGCATCTAATAATACACCTATTCGCGAAGCTACGGCTAGAGCTACGGCTTACAGTTACTAACTACTAGGAATTTCTATAAACTTAAAATTAGTTAGTTTCCCTAGCTACCCTATTAAAGGAAAACTAGAAAAGCGCGAGTGCCCTATAGGCTAGAAGCAATAGGTGCGCCGTAAACTTAAATATAAAGACTACCCTATTAGGTAACTTAGGGAAAGCGGACTCTAAAACTACTGCTAGTAACGTAATGGCGGGGCGAAGTAGTATTACTAGGGGTTTAACCCAACCTAAGGGGAACTATAAAAATTGCGGCAAGCTAGGATATTAGTGGCAATAGTGCCCGGAGCTATAATAGTACTAGCCGCCACTAAGTAGCGTAAACGCCATCTCTATACTAGGAAAAGGTAGGCGCCCTTAAAGCCCCTTATACCTATAGGGTGTAAGCTACTACTAAATTATAAAAAAGCTATTACTATCTTAGGAGAAGTCCTATTTAAGTAGACTTAGAAGAAGACCTTAGTAATGCTTAATCTCGGCGCCAAAGTAAATATAATTAATTAGCGATTTGTAATAGAGTGTAACTTTAAAACATTAGATATAGAATTGCCTACCTACTCCTAGTTAAATAAAACTTAGGTATATTGCTATAAAGCCTATAAGGTACTATTATAAATAAAGAACAGCTAGGGCAGGATTAGGGAAGTAACCCTTATCTGCTATGGAATGGCTAATATATCTCCTACTATTACTCTAGGTATGCTAGGGTTAAAGAAGGCCTAACTTCTTATTAACTGCGAGGCAAAGGCATAGCGATGGAAGCTAGACGGCTCGTCCCTATTGCTATAAACCCCTAAGAGTTTTATAGAGTCTCTCTAAAGGGAATCTAGGGTCTTCGCCCTAGTAATTGCTAGATTAATGCCTAGTAAGTAAGACAATAACAGCTTACTAGTCCTTCCCCTACAGTTGAAAGAAGTTAGTAATGTCTTCTTATATAAGGAAGTAGGGAAGCTACCCTAATACCACTAGGGCGACTATGCTATTAACCTAGAAGAGGGACAGGAGGTTCTATATAGACCGCTCTATAACCTCTTAGTTAAGGAGCTAAAGGTACTAAAAGAGTACTTAGACAACACCTTAGCTAAAGGCTAGATCTAACTAAGTACTAGTCCTATAGGGGCACCTATCCTATTTATACCTAAAAAGAATAAAAAGCTACGGCTTTATATAGACTATAGAGGCCTTAATAAGGTGATAATTAAGAATTATTTTGCACTACTATTAATTAGCAAGACCTTAGACCGCTTAGTAGGTTCTAAAATCTTTACTAAGTTAGACCTAACAAATGCGTATTACCGCCTTTATATCCACCAGGGCAATAAATAGAAGATAGTATTCCGCACGCGTTACGGTTACTTTAAGTATTTAGTTTTACCTTTTAGGCTAACTAATAGACTAATAACCTTTTAGGGCTACATTAATCGAGCCTTATTAGGACTAGTAGACGTCTTTTATATAGTCTACCTTAATAATACTCTAATTTTCTCTGAAAATCTGGAGGAATACTAGCGCTACGTACTAGAAGTGCTATATAGGTTGCGGTAATACCAACTATATATAAACCTTAAGAAGTATAGGTTTGGCGTACGAGAGGTTAAATTTCTAGGATATATTATTAGTCCTAAAGGCGTAGCGATAGATCCTAGCTAGGTAGAAGCTATTACTAAGTAAAAGAGCCCCTAATTCTATAGGGATATCTAGGTCTTTTTAGGTTTTGCTAACTTCTATTACCGGTTTATCTATAAGTACTCTACTATTATAAAGCCTATTACTAATCTCCTAAAGGGAGCAAAGAAAGGCCGTAAAACTAGGCCTTTTAGTTGGCTAGAAGAGGCGGAGTAGGTAATACGCTAGCTCTATAATGCCTTTATAACAGCGCTACTCCTATAATACTATATACTGGGGTTACTAATATAGTTAGAGACTAATGCCTTAATATAAGGCCTAGCAGCTATTATATTATAGCTATTTAAAGACGGCCTTTAGCATCTAATAGCCTTTTAGTCTAAGAAGCTTTCGCTAGTAGAGCTTAATTATAAGACCTATAATTAAGAGCTACTAGATATCGTGGAGGCTTTTAAGCATTAGAGATACTATATTAAGGGGCTATTAAGCCGCCTAGAAGTGCTTATAGATTATAATAATCTAAAGGGTTTTATAAAAGTAAAAGCCCTTAATAGATGGTAAGCTAGATAGGCTATAGCATTAGCTGCCTATAACTTTATTATTAAGTATAAGGCGGGAAAACCGAACCCCATAAACACGCTATTAAGGCAACCTTTAGGCGTAGGGGGTCCGCTAGAAGAAGATACTATACTACTATTACTCTAAAGGACTTTAGGAATGTAGAGCTACTAACCTAAGGTAAAAGTCCTATTAGGTATATAAGAAAGCGAGCCTTTTATAGAGGTGTTATTTTTATAGCTATAAGCTAGCGACCTAATGGTGGTACGCCTGGGCTATATAGTATTATAGTTTAACTAAGCAACCTATATATATGCCGTTAAGCAGCGTATAATAAGGACCTAAGTTAAAGAAGCTAGTACTTAAGAGAGTGCTTACAAGTCTAGTACGGAAATAGTTATTAAGCTTATTAAAGGACTTTAGACTAAAGATAACTTTATGCTGCAAAAGCGCAGCGACAGCGTAGATACTACAAGACGCCATTAACGCGCCCGCTCGAAGCTAGTATAGCAGTTTAATTTCGCTAGACTACTTTATTACTATAGGAGGTTATATATACCCCTAGACCTAGCAGTTTATATAGAGCTCCTACAGATCTACTATAATAATGCCCTAGCTAGCTACTTTAGTAAGAAAAAGACTCTGGATTTCCTTTTGCGTAAGTACTACTAGCTTAGTATAAATATAGACGTTGCGAACTATATCTCTACCTGCGATATATGCTAACGTATATATGCGCCTTAACATCGCCCTTATAGTGAGCTTTAAGCGCTACCTTGCCCGGATAAGCCGTGGTAGGAGATTATAATAGACTTTATTATAGGCCTACCGCCTAGCAGATAAGGTAATAGGGTATATAACGTAATATATATAATAGTTAACCGCTATACTAAGATGGCCTTATATCTGCCTATAGTAAAAACTATTACTATAACTAAACTCGCGGATCTCTTCTTTAATAAAGTAATACGCCGTTTTAGAATCCCTAGGGGGATTATATTTAATTATGGCAGTATTTTTACTAGTAAGTTCTAGTTAGAGCTATGCTTTACTATAAAGATAAAATATAGGCTAAGTACGGCCTTTTACTTATAAATGGACGGGTAAACAGAACGCTAAAACTAAACCCTAGAGTATTACCTCCGTATATTCTATAACAAAAAGTAAAGTAACTAGGTAGGCCTTTTATTACTAGCCGAATTCGCCTATAATAATGCTAAATATAGTATAATAGGTATAAGCCCGTTCTATACCTACTATAGGTTTTACCCGCATCTAGAATACGAGGTCTAGGTGGATAATAGTAGTTCTGTTCCAGCCGCCTCTAAGAGAATTAAAAGAATATCTCTTAAACGTGAAGCGCTAGCGAAACGCTAAGAGCACGCCGCCAAGGCGTAGGCGAAATACTATAATCATTATCACTAATTATAGGTATACAAAGTAGGGGATCTAGTCTTGCTATTAACTAAGAACCTTAAACTAAAAAGGCTAAGTAAGAAACTTATAGCACACTTTATTAAACCTTTTAGTATAGCCGAACTAGTCGGAAAGTAAGTATACCAGCTATATCTACCCACGTCTTACCGTATCTACCCTATATTCTATATTAGCTTACTAGAGCTATATAAATAATATAAGGGCACTACTAGAGACCTATAACTAGGGCCTATTAAGCTAGACGATTAAGAGGACTAAGAGGACTAGTATAAGGTAGAAGAAATACGTGGAAGGAAGGGATATAATTAAACCCTATAGTACCTAGTTAAGTAAAAGGAATAGCTAGAAGAATATAACTAATAAGTCCCTATAGAGAACATTAATAAGGATATAAAGGAGATATATAACGTCAGGAAAACGGGAGAGTGGTAGGGGCTAGCTAGGGGCTAGCCCGGGGCCACTTTAGCCACTTTAGCTACTTTAGCCACTTTATATCTAATAGTTATAATAGTTATAATATTTCCTATAACTATAATATTTATAATATTTCTTATAGCCATAATATTTATAAAATTAAAATTTTTAAAATTAAATTAATAGCAGTTAAAGGGGGGAGCCTTTTATAGAGGCTCTAAATCGTTAATTAGCTAGTCTAGATAATCCGCTACCCGTATACTAATTTCCTAACTAGGTCCAATGCCTATCTACCTGCCTATCTACCTGCCTGCGTATCTGCGTACCTATCTACCTGCCTGCGTACCTACCTACGTACCTACCTACGTACCTGCCTGCGTACCTGCCTGCGTACCTACCTGCGTACCTGCCTGCGTACCTACCTACGTACCTACCTATCTACCTGCCTACGTACCTACCTACGTACCTACGTACCTACCTGCGTACCTACCTACGTACCTGCCTACGTACCTGCATACCTACGTACCTACCTACCTACCTACCTACCTGCCTGCCTGTGTCTGTTATAGGAGCTCTACGTCTTTTTAGGGAGACTACTGCTCAGGCTTTAAGCGATTGATTAAGGAGCAGGGGGAAACCTCACGTAGAGGCTCCAAATCGTCGATTGGCGGTGTTCCCGATAATCTGCCGGTCGTGTACCAATTTCCTAACTAAGCCTAGGGCCTGCCTGTATTAGTGTCTAATTCAATTTAGGGGAGGAGTTGGTTCAAACAGTGGTTATCTAGGGTGCCTCCCTAGGAGGCCTTAATCCGATTTAATTCGGTAACAGGCTGTATCAAGGCTCTGGTTCGATTCGATCGATCGATCGATTGAATTATTCGTGGTGTTCGCTGGCTGGTCATTGTCGTCTGGTTCTGGCGAAGGTCGTCTGGTTCTGGCGACGGTCGTCTGGTTCTGGTCACAGTCTGCTAGCTATCGTTCTGGTGCCTCCCTAGGTAGGGAGGATGTAAGGAAGGGTAAAAAATAAGGTGGCATTTAGGTGTACAAGGGGTATGCAAAGACACGTGTAGAGGCTATCGGGAATATAGCGGGGACCCGATGGTACTTAGGATAATTTAGATAATTAGGAAAATCAAAGTCCTACCAGAGCCTGCTTAGAGCCTGCTTAAAGCCTACCAGGAGGCCTTTAGGATTTTAATACCCTAATAGCAATAAATATAATAATAGTAACAATATTTATTTTATAGCTATAAGCTAGCGTATAGCTCTAGGGGGTCAGCTAATATGGCTAAAAGCTAGCGTATAGCTCTGGGGGGTTAGCTAATATGGCAGAAAGCTAGCGTATAGCTCTGGGGGGTCGGCTAATATGGCGGAAAGCTGGCCCCGGGCCCCAAAATCACTTTTAGCGAAACCAAATTTCGTACGCCACCTCCCGTTTTCCTGACGAAGGTTGTATACTAAGGTTATATTAGGTCCGTTGCGGTAGTATAGGGCGTTATTAACAGTTTATTTGGCCCGTAGCTTAACTATCTTAGCTATTACCTTCCGTATTGCAGCTGCTCGTTCTATAATAAACAGGGCAGGAAGGCCTAAGTTGCTTATCTTTAGGTAGGCTCTATAAACTAAGAGGGTGGATACTAGTCTATTAGGGCTAGCGGTGTTATTAACAGCTTTTACGGCTATCTGTAAAGCTAGTTCCTTTTAAATATCCTTATATTTATCCGTAATAATCTAGTAAGCTCTTTATAAGGCTAGGTAAGCTTACTTAATAAGCCCAATAGACTAATATACCTTAACTAGAACAGCTTTTATTAATATAGCCATAGCCGTAGTATACTGCTAGAATTCCTTACTAATAAAGTTCCTACCGGCGTTGTAGGTGATATACTTAGGGGGTCCAACGTATATATTAATCCAGTAGGTCCGTAAAATATCCTAAGTATATTTTGCGGATATATTTTGCAGCTAACGGGCGGCTTAATAGCGGGTTGCCTCATTAATTATATATAATACTAGGCTGCCGTTAATATATATAATGTTTACGTACACTAAGTGGTTGAAATTAAGGTCTTTATAAAGAGTAAACTTAAATCGGCCTGGGGAACGTCCGTATTTCTAGCAGAAGGAGTAGTATTTGGTTAGGTAATTAACTACCTTCCTATTAACGTCGTTATATCTAAAGCATTTAAGGACTCTATGCAGCTTTTCGGCTAATAGGTAGCCGAAACGGCAGTATAGGTAGTAGATTTCCGTACTAGTAAGGTAGCACGGGTTATAGTTAAAAGATTCCTAAATATAGGTCTATAAGGTCTCTCCCTATATAAGGAACAGGTATCCAAATCGTTATATAATTGGTAGGGTAATATTCTTACTTCCTAGGGCAGTTGCGGGGCTAATTAGGGTATCCGTAACATTGTTATAGTAAACCTATAGCCTATTTATATCCGTAAGGCAGAGTAGGAAAGAGGTGTCTGCTTTTACTATGTGGAAGTTAACTAGGCTAATTAGAGTCTTAACTTTAACTGATCTAATTAATGCGGTTAAGCCAATGCCGAATTGGATGTTTACGGCCCTAGTTTGCATAGTATTAATATCCGTATTATCATTTACGGTGGTCTTATATACAAGGTATTGTCCGTAACCTGTAGTAGACTTCTTAGAGGCGCCTATATTAATTATAACGCCATAAAATTCTTTAGGGGTGTAGCGTTTTGTGGTGATATATGCGAATAGGTCCTATTTACGGTCCGTAATGTCTATAATAGGTCTAACGAGTATGCTTATAGGCTGGTTTTTAGGTGTAATTAAGTGTACGAAGGAGCGGTCGGCTAATACGGTCGTAATATTAAAGGCTTAGCTGTCCGTAAAAGGTCTAAAAGTAGTTAAAAACGTCTCTAAGGTCTCCTGTTCCTAAGTATCTAGTTTAAAGTCAATTATAAGGGCTTCTATTAACTCGTTAAGAGACTCCTCTACTTCCTCTCCTTTATAGTCTAAGATAAACTAGTTAATCCAATTGTCAAATCTCTTCTTAGACTTATTATGTTCTTCCTAGATATACCTTATAGACCAATATCCTTCCTTACCGCACACAAAGCACTTCTGGCTGGTTTGTCTGCGGGGGTATATTTTTATACGGGGGTTGCTATAGGGGTTATAGGTAGGACTTAGTCGGTATAGGTGCTGCTAGCAGTAGCGGCGGTCCGTAAAGTAGACGTCTAAGTCTATTTGCGGATATTAAATATCCGTAATAAAGGCTTAAGTGCTACTTAGTAGGTTTAAGACTTTATACATTATAATAGAGGAGCGTAGATTATTAATAAGGCTAGCTAAGGTATCTGCAGGCTTATAGTAGGCGTACTTGCAGAGCTCTACTTCCTAGTAGGCCGTAATAAGTTTATTATATAGGAAGTCGTCTATTTAAAGCTTAGCGTTAAGGCCGTACTATAGGTGCCGGAGGTCTTTAATAAGAATTTGCAGGTACTTTATAGTCAATTTTTTAGTATTCTTATTAATTACGGTCCGTAGCTTGGTCGCATTCTATTAGGTAAGGATATTACGCTTATATTCCGGTCCTTTAAAGTAGTTACGGGTAGCTTTATATAGCTTATTAAAGGGAACACCAAGGGGGTTACTCTTAAGGTTGGTGTAGTAGTAGTTAAGTGCTAGGCCGCACAGTATGGTAGAGTAGGCTTAGCTAAATTTTTATTTAGGAATATTAGCCTTCTAGCAGAGGTCTGTAAAGATAGTTAGTTTAAAGTTAAAGTTATCGTTTTCACCGCTATACTTAGATTCGTTGGTATAGAGCTTAGCTAGGTTTACTAGCTCCTTGCTATAGGTCTTTACTTAGGTAGGTTATAGATTTATAACTTACGGATATGTGGCTTATAGATATATAGTTTATAGATATATAGCTTATAAATCTATAACTTAAATAACGGAAGGGGTTTAGTCTATATTTTGGTTTACGAGGGTATTACGGTCCATAATTTGGGTTATAGGGGTATTGCGGTCTATAACTTAAGTACTAGGTATACTTTAGCCAGTAAAATTAATTCTAAGACTGCTTAGGTTTATAGGACGAATTTAGTTAAGTAGGTTAGGTATAAGGCCGGCGATCCCGTTAAGTTTAGAAGAAGTAAAGAGTTCTTTAGTAGTTTTAACCTGGTTTAGGATTTCCTCTTTAGTCTATTCTATTTAGTCTTTCTTATATATTATATTGTATAAAGACTATATAATAGTGACTTATTTATCCCTTTTAACCTATATACCTTGGTTATATAAAAGGGTTTGTAGTTTACGGATAGTAATAGGGTTATAGGCCTTAAAAATAGCTTCCGTAAAGTCCGCAAAGTCTTTCTAATATTGCTCCCACAGGTCATTATTTATAAGCTTAAAGTATTTGTATTTAAGGATTTTAAAACTAATATAGTCGTTAATGTCGTTTATAGACGTAACGTCGACTCCTTATCTCTACTTCTTTTAACCTTTACTAACTTGCTTACTAATATCTGCCATACTATATAGTACGTGGTGAGTGAAAGAGGTCTTATAGTAGTCCGTAAAGACAATTGACGGGTCCGTAACGGTTCGTAGAAGGGTAAAAGGTTTCCGTAAGGTCCAAAGGGGTTTAAGGTTTAAGGGGTTTAAGGATAGGGGTTCTATAAAGGTCTGTATTCGCGTTTATAAACTTCTAGTAAACTGTATTAAGACTTAAATAAGTATACAGAGTTGGTAATAGTCCGTAATCCCCGACTTCCGACCTTCTAGCAGGTCGTACTAGGAGTCTAAACAGGTGGTCGCTGTCGTGTATCGCTTAGGGGGAGGTATCGAGTAATTGCTAATCTGTGCGCGCTCACTAATTAGTATTTATACCAATTTAATAGCACGAGTGAGTTAGATCCAGGGGCACGAAATACATATAGTATCGTTTACTCTTTTAGATAATAGTGACTATCGATTGCATAAAGCAGACTACGTGATCTATATACTAATATCCCCCCCCCCTAATTAGTCAGTGCTTCATAAGTGCACCAGACGCGTAAGCGAGTGGTTGGTACACTAAACGCGTTTGGTACAACAGGTGCTGTAATTATACATAATCTTATCTATAATATCTAGATATTTATAAATAGAATATTACTACTTAGTATTATAGCCTATTTTATTAATAAAGGTAAAAGGCTTTAATTAGTACCTTTTATGCCTTTTATAACTATAAGGATTATACTCTACTAAAAATATACTAACGGCCCTAGTACTAATAATTTAAAAGCATTAACTTAATTATAAGCTTAGCCTCCTAATAGCTAATAATACTAGTAATAATAATAAGCTTTATAAGTACCTTTTATATAAAGCCTCTTAGTAGCTAAAAAGGGGTAGCTTAAGTATATTAGCTATATTATTAACCTTAAGCTTAAAGAAAGTCGGTTAATATTAGCTATAATCTATTATAGGACACGTTTACTAATAAAAATTAGTAGTAACTAGAGTAGCTTATTAAAATCTTAAAGCCTTTTATATTAGCTACTAAGTATATAAAAGGCAATATTAATATTCCTAGCGGTAATAGCTTATATAACGCTTTATAGAAGTTAATTACTAATATAAAGCTTTAAAAATAAGTATAATATTTTCTTTAAATTAGGCGTTAATATAACTATTAAAAAGATTAATAAATATCTTAATAAAATAAAGGCTAAGAGCCCTTACTATTTTACTATAGTAATCCTTTATCTATTTTTTAGACGCGCTTACTTTTACTAAATAAAAATAGTAACCCTAGTAATAGAAGTACGCTAAGCGGTATATAGAGACTCTATTTAATAGCCATATTAATAAATAAATAAAGGAGATAAGGAACTAGTTAAGTAATAATATAAAAAGGTTCCTTATAAATCTAATAATAATTTAAATAATAAATATATAATTCTTAGCTATAAATAGGAGCTTTACTTCCTTAAAGTATAATTAAAAGCGTATTAAGCTTACTAGTAAGCTTAACCGCTACTATAATATAAGCTTTAAGTCTATTAAGATTAATTTTAATAATAGTAATAAGCGGAATATTATTATTTCTAATTCTCTTAACTAGTAGCTTAAAATTACTTAAATTCTTTATCTAATACTTACTAAAATTACCTTTAATATATTCTCTATACTAGTAATAAACTCTATATATATAACTAAGCCTTTAATTAAGATAAAAGAATTACTATTAATAAGTATAATAGACTATTAGCCGATATAATTAAAGTAGATTAATATTAGAAGTAGCGGTTAATTAAGGGCCTTTTATTAAGTAGTTTAATTAACTATATTAACTCTAGTAGAGCTTTAACTATACCCTAGTTAATAAGTTTAAATATTAATCTTATTAGCTATAAGCTAACTATAGAGGTAGAAAGGCTAGCTTAGTAAGATATATTTAATAGAGCTTTATATTTAATTAAATCTAATATAGAAATAGAGCCTTTAGAGCCTTTAGTAC
>Ga0307515_10012210_pt1 | contig 16189 bp, 16 predicted proteins | sample 17_EM_MG_FD_194513 | JGI IMG/M metagenome (GOLD analysis project Ga0307515, IMG submission 194513) | Populus trichocarpa ectomycorrhiza microbial communities from riparian zone in the Pacific Northwest, United States - 17_EM | ecosystem: Host-associated > Plants > Roots > Unclassified | place...
CGTGGGTCAAGGCCGCTTTGCAGGGCGAGATACGACATGCCCAGGATGGCGTTCATCGGTGTGCGAATCTCGTGGCTCATGTTGGCAAGGAAGTCGCTCTTTGCCCGGTTCGCCGCATCGGCCTGCTCCTTGGCGATGACCAGTTCGGCCGTGCGTTCGTCGATCATGTCCTCGAGGTGCTCGCGGTGGCGCTGCAGTTCCTCGTCGGCGCGCTTCTGCTCCGTGATGTCGCGGGAGATGCCGAGCAGGTACTGTGGCTCACCGTGCACGTCCAGGATGGGAACCTTGATCGTGTGCAGCTTGCGAATACCGTGCCGCGTATGGACGGGCTCCTCGGGCACGTCGACCATGTGGCGTGACTCCAGCACCGCGCGATCCTTCAGCGCGTAGAAGTCGGCCTCCTCCTTTGGGAACATGTCGTGGACATCCCTGCCGATGAACGCCTCGCGGGAGTGGCCAAGCAGTTGCTCTCCGGCCTTGTTGAACCGGACGAAGCGCAAGGTGGCTGCGTCCTTGACGAAGATCATGTCGGGGATGTTCTCTACAATGCTGTTGAGAAAGTGTTCGCTGGCGCGTGCAGCATCCTCGGCGAGCTGGCGCTCGGCGATCTCGGCCCGTTGGCCCGCCAGAGCCGTGCTGAGTTCGGCCGTGCGCTGCGCAACGTGCGCCTCGAGTTCGACATTGAGCCTGTGCAACGCGTCCTCGGCCTGGCCACGTCGGCGCCGGTCCTCCAGGAACTGCTCCACGGCTCGCGCCATGTCGGCGATCTCGTCGCCGCCCTGGACCGCGACGCCGCCCGGAACGCCGTCGACATTACCGATCCGAAGCGCCTCGCTGACCCGGCGCAAGCGCATCACGACACGGCGCCCGAGCAGCACGCGGGCGATCAACCAAGCGAGCAGCAGGCTCACGCCGACTTGGCCGATCACCCACCAGCGCGTGCGATCCGATTCATCGGCCAGCCGTTGTACCGCGTCGCGGTAGTCTCGCGTGAAATAGTCCGAGAGCTGACGAGCCGCTGCGGCCAGCGCGTCGCCCTCGCGGGACAGGTCGGCATCCAAAGTGGTCGACAAGCCGGCCCGCGCGGCGACAGGCAGAGCCGGTCCGGTCGGGCTCGTGCGGTTCTCGAGCACTTGGGCTTCAATGTTGACGGTGTTGCGGAAGCGCTGGCTCGATCGATGCAGCGCCAGCACGCCATCCCCGGCGTTCGTCGCCGCGGCGGCCAGGCGCCCCACCAGGTCGTCGAACGACTCAAGGTGCTCGATGATCTGCCGGTGCGTCGCGCGTACACCATCGACGGTGCTGGCCGACGAGAGCTGCACCGCGAGGCGCTCGATCTTCAGGGTGCGCTGCTGCAGATCCTGCGCGTCCTGCAGACGTGCCAGGCGCTCGTCGGTCAATTGACGCACGGCACGCGCCGAACCCGCCAATGAGTAGACGGTGGTGGCGCCTACCGCAACCACCAGGCTGGCCAGGCACGACACCACCAGCGTGAATTGCGCCGCAAGCGATTGGGGAACGGGAATCCTCACGGCCGTTGCCAGATGCGCCGGTAGATGTCGCGATATCCGTTGCCGGGGTCGTAGAGCAAGCGGTCTCCGCCATCTGCATTGATGTTGTCCGCTGTCACGAGGTGCACGGGGAACACGGTGCCCGTGACCGGCTCGCCCGCGAACAGCCGATTCAACTCGTCCACCAGCTGCCAGCCATGCAGGTTCAGTGGCTCGGCCACGGTGCCGGTTTGAAACGTCCCCTTGCGGATGCGCAGGAAGGCCGACTCGCTGCCGTCGCCCGCCGAGACCATGCTCAAGGCGTTGCTGGGCAGGGCGGCCTGCGTCAGCACCGGTGCAGCGTAGTCGAAGTAGATGTCGTTGATCGCCAGCGCGTGGGTCCAGCGCTTGCCATAGCGCGCAAGCAGCGCACGCGTGGTTCCGGGCATCAGTTCAGCGTTGCGTGAGATCGAGACGTCGCGCACCTCGAGCAAGGTACAGCCCGCGCACCCGCGCACCACCTCGGCCATCGCTTCCGCCTTGGTTCGCGGCAGCTGGTAATTTGTGTCGGTGAAGATGACGATACCGCCGCGCCCGCCGGACTGCACGATGGCGGCCAGCGCCGCAACGCGGGCCACCTCGAGCGGATCCGTCGACACGTTCATGGCTATCGGCGTGCCGGGAACCGGCCCGGCCTGCGCCGCGACGTGCCAACCGACGATCGGGATGCGCCGCTCCGCGAAGGGCTGCAACCAAGGCGCCAGCGCTCGCCCGTCGCCGCCCAGGACGATCAGGCCGTCCGGGCGACTGTCGAGAGCGTCGGCGAGCATCTTCTTGCGACCTTCTGGCGTCCCGCCAGAATCAAAAACTCTCACGCTCCATCCGATGACCTTGGCGGCTTCGAGCACACCCTCGTCCACCGCAAGAATGCCGCCATTGCGCAGATCCTCGTTGACCAGCGCGATGCGCTTGCCGGCCTGAGCGCGCGGGCCGGTGCGTGGCCCGGTCCAGGCCGCTGCAGGCTGCGCGGCGACCGCCACGACGCGCCTGGCGTCAGCCAGGTACTTCTCTGTGGCATCGGTCGAAGCGATCGCGGATGCACCTGGCGTCGGGGTCGTGGACAGCCCCTGGGCCAGAGCAACCGATTGCGCACCAGCCAGGAGCGAGGCCAAAGACAAGTACTTCATGCAGTTCTCCAACGAACCAGTCGGGGTCGGACGTCCGCCGCCGTTGAAGATGCTCCCGGACGCTTCGAGCAGGGCCACCACCTCGGACGAAATGGTAGCCCAACAACGGTGCGGGTCGAGGAGTACTGTCCCTGCCTGACCGAGTGATCCGCGAGAGTTGCGCCGCGTAGAACGAAAACGCTGCCCGGCTGGCCGCCCCTGCGATTGCGCAGCACCCTGGGCCGGCGCACGTGGCGGCGTCTCATCCGGCCGGACTGCATCCAGCTTTCAATTCAGCGGCCCGTCGTCGGGTTGATCACGGCGGAGACCGGGGTGATCTTGTTTGCCGGCAAGCCGGCCCGCTTGGCATGCTCGCGAATCAACCCCTCGCTCGGCGCGTTGTAGACGCAGTAGATCTTGTCGCCTGCAACGTAGCTCTGCACCCACTGAATGTCGGGGCCGAGTTCCTTGAGCACCTTGTTCGACGTACCGGAGGCATCGCGCAACTGCTCTGCGCTCAGCTTCGACACGCCCGGCATGTCGCGCTCGATGACGAACTGTTGCGGACCCGCCGCCAGCGCCGGAAGAGTGACGCTCGAGGCCAGAGCGATCACGGCAGTGGAAGTGCAGATGAAGTTCTTGAGTTTCATGGTCGAGATTCCTTGAGATGGATTGATGGGCTCAAGCCGCGGTCATCGGGTTGATGACGGTGCGCACTTCCGTCACCTTGCTGGCGGGGAAGCCGCTGATCTCGGCGTGCTGGCGCACCGACGACTCGTGGTCGGCGAGGTATTCGCAGTACGTCTTGTCGTCGACGACGTACGACTGCACCCACTGCACCTTGCCCGCGAGCTGCGCGAGTGCGGCGTTTGAGGTGGACGAGGCGTCCTTGAGCTGCTGGCCGGTCATTTGGCCAACGCCGGGAATGTTGCGTTCGATCAGATAGCGTTTCATTTCGAGGGTCCTTTGGTTGAGAGTTGCTCCGCACGTTGAAGACTCGCGGTCGCGCGGCGGAAGGGCGCGGCCGCAACGGTCACCAGTGCATGAAGTCACCGATGGACAGTTCGATGGCGCTTTCGAGCACCAGATTCGCCGCCACGAGGTCCTGCATCGCGATGCCCATGGCCTTGTAGACAGTGATCTCGTCGTCGCCGCGCCGCCCGTCCGCCCGACCCAGCGAGACGGCTCCCAGCGTGGTCACGCGGTCGCGATCGATCGCCGCGAGTTCCGCGCAACCGACAGGCGCGGCTTGCAGCGCCTCGAGCGTCTCGACGAAAAGCCGATGCTCGCGCGCGAGGCTGGGCGGCAGTTCACCCGCCGGTGGGTGATACCCGACCGAAGACACGTGCGTGCCCGCCCTGATCCAACCCGGATCGATGACGGGAGCGGCGCTGTGGGTGGCCAAACACACCACGTCCGATTCGGCAACCGCCGCGCGCACGTCGCTGCTTGCACGCGCCAACGGATGGGTTGCCGCCAGACGCTGTGCTTCGTCCACATGCAGGGAGCAGACGTTGATGCGCTCGAGGTCGCGCACCAGCGGCAGCAGGCGCAAGTGTTCGCGCCCCTGTACGCCGGCGCCTATCACGGTTGCGACCCGTGCGTTGCCGCGTGCCAGCAATCGGACCGAAAGCGCGGCCGACGCCGCCGTGCGGACAGCGGTGATGTACGTGCCATCCATGACGCAGCAGGCGGCGCCGGTGTCCGGCTCGTACAGCGTGATCAACGACAGGTGGCTGGGCAGATCGACGCGCAGGTTGCCCTCGAAAACGTTGACCACCTTTACCGCTATCTTCAGGCCGGGGCGCCATGCGGGCATCGCCAGGCTGAATCCCCTGCCCGGTACAACGAGCTGTTGCCGAGCCGGCGACTGAACCTCTCCCCGTTCGAGGGCCCGGAAACCGTCTTCCAGAGCGTCGAGGAGGCGCGACGGGTCCAGGCATCGTTCAACGTCGGCCTCGCTCAGTGTGCGTATCGCCAGGACGCCTTTGCCGATCTCGAAGGCTGCCTTGTCCAGCTTGGCCGGTGATGCGCGAATCATGGTATCTGTGAGCCGTGCTCATTTGAATTGGATGCAATGCGGTTATCTTCGTGTCGTCTCGCTGGTAGCTCAAACGCTTTGTCTTGCGTTGACTTGAGCAGCTCTCAAGCGTAAAAAGATGCCATGGCCTTGTCAGCGACCCTCGTGAACCAGCTGCGCGCCTTCGAGGCAGTCGGTCGACACAGCAGCTTCAAGCGCGCTGCCGGCGAGCTGCACGTGACGCAGTCGGCGCTCAGCCATCACGTCAGGCACCTGGAGCAGCACCTGGGCATCGCACTGCTGCGCCGGCTCCACCGTCGCGTCGAACTCACCGACGACGGTCTGCGCTTGTGCAGCGACTGCAGCGCGGGCTTCGAGGCACTTGAACGAGCCGTTCGGCAATTGATCGTCAGTGAAGCGGCGGACGCGCTGACCGTCAGCATCGCGCCGTATTTCTCCGCGAAGTGGCTGACGCCGCGGCTCGGCAACTGGTGGGCAAGGCATCCGAAGATCGACTTGCAATTGCGGCATGCCTACCAACCGGCGGACTTCCTGCACGACCGTGTCGACGCAGGCATCAGTTGGGGTCATGGGCGATGGGAAGATACCGAAGTCAAGCAGGTATTGACCGGCGACTTCGTCGCCGTATGCAGCCCGTCGTTGGCGCGGCAACTCACCGCGCGCAAGGGGCTGGATGCAATCGCGCGACAGCGGCTGTTCTGCGAGTTCGATCCGCAGCACTGGGAAGCGTGGTTCAGGAATGCGGGCGCAACGGTGTCCCGCGAACTCGACATCGTTCTGATCGACGACTCGCACGCGCTGCGCCGCGCCGCGGTCGATGGCCACGGCGTGGCCCTCTTCTTCCGCGGCTTGCTGCAGGACGATCTGAAGTCTGGTCAGTTGGTGCAGCTGAGCGACGTGACCGTTGACCCCGGTTGCGCCTACTATTTCGTGCGGCCCAAAGGCAAACCCGTTGGCGCAAAGGTCGCCGCGTTTCAGCGCTGGCTAATGGACGAAGTGCGGCGCTCGCCATTTGCGTAGATTGGAGCGGCAGCCACCGCCTCTGGCGACCGGCAGCGCAAGTTCGGAGCCGCACCAGGGCGCCGACAAGGCGCCGCCGCCCTGTCGTCATTCTGTCTTTCCGCTTTTCTCAGCCGTGGCTTGGCGCGGCCGTTCAAGGCAACGCGCGCAACCCCGCCAGTGCCGTGACGGCACACAGGCCCTGCGCATCCTGTACCGTGCACAGCGGCCCGCTGCCGTGCGACAGCAACAGCAGTCGCGTGCCGGGCGCGAAATGGCCGTCGGGCGCCGCATCGGCCTGGGCTTCGGCGAAATGGAATGGCTGCTCGGCCACGACCTGGTGCGTGAAGCGCTTGGGCGGCGGCTTCAGGTTCGCGGGCGGCACCAGTGCGGCGTCTGGCAAGACGTTCGCCTTCGGGCGCAGCATCCTCGGCACGGGCGGCGCCTCAGTGGTCGACCAGACTGGCGTCCGGCAACACCGCGGGCGCGAAGATCGGCAGCGCGTGCCGGTGCTCGTCATCGTCGTGCGCCGACATCAGCCCGGCCTCGGCCATCGCACGAAGGTTCGGCAGTGCGTACGGCTCGGCGGCGCTCAGGTCGACCACATAACCCAGGTCTTGCAGGCTCGCCACCGTGACGTGGCTGAGCGGGTTGTTCGGCGCCGCGATGAAGCCCGACATCAGTTCGTTCTTGAACACCGTCTCGCGCCAGTGGCTGTTCACCGTGCCCGGGCCGCCTGTGTTCTCGACCGGCACCGGCGTCGGCCCGACGCCCTTCAGCACCCCGTACTCCTTCTTGGCGGCTGCGCCGGTGAAGCGGGGGTTGGTGGTGCTCGCACCGGCCAGCAACCCCTTGTTCGGCCAGATCGTGCCGATGCCGATGACGTGGCCCATCTCGTGGGTGATCACGTCGACCAAGGTCCCGTCGCTCTGCATCGAGGCCAGATCGGCGGTGTCGAACGACATGATCCCTTTCGCGGGCAGGAACGCGCTGGCGCCTGCCGACGCCGGGCGCAGGTGGGTCGGGCCGGCCTGGCCGAGGATCTTGCCGGGGCCGTCGATCGGCACGCCCTGCGCCATGATCAGCAAGTCGTCGATCACCTCGCCGCTGACCATCACGCTCGGCACGTCGCCAATGATCACCTTCGACCAGCGCCTGGCGGCGGTCTTGAACCCGTTCTTCTGCGTCGTCGTGAGGCCGCCGACAAAGCGCACCTCGATCTTGTAAGCCGACCTGATCGCCGCTGCGCCGGCGTTCGCCTTCACGCTGGCATGTGCGATGAACGTCTCGATCGCGGCCGGAGCCTTCTTCTTCGTGGTTGCCATCATTCACCTCGCTGACGGGCTGCGCGGAGCGTTCGGGCCAAGTCGGTGTGTCGCGCGCTCCGCGCGGCGACACCGTGGCCACGATAGCCCGGCTGCGGCGGCATCAGCATCCCTTACTTGACGGACGCAGCCTCCGGCGCACCCAACCGACCCGAAGCCTGCGAGGCGCAAGCGCGCAGCGCATGCGCGAGCCGACCCTCCCAGTTCGTGTCGAACACGCCCGCCGGGCCGATCGCGGTGATCGCGAGCACCATCGCGCCGGTGTGGTCGAAGACCGGCGCAGCCATCGCGTTGACGCCGGGCACGACCTCGCCGACCGAGCGCGACAAGCCGTGCGCGCGCACTTCCGCGAGCTGCGCGTCGAACGCCTTCCAGCCGGGCAACGGCGACGGCGCCGGCATGCCCGCGACGACCGGATCGGGCTGCGCCTTCTGCCGTTCGCGCTCGCGCTCCAGGTGTGCGCGCGCCTCGGCCGGCGCCTGGAACGCCGCGAAAAGCCGACCCGAGGCCGTGTTCGCCAACGAGAACACGGTGCCATGCCGCATGTTGACGTGCACTGCGGCGGGCGACTCCTCGAGCCGCACGATCGTCGCGCCGCGCGTGCCCCAGACCGCGAGCGCAACCGTGTGGCCGACACGCTGCGCGAGCTCGGCGATCAGCGGTGTCGCCACCTGCACCGGGTTTGCCTGTTGCAGGCTGATGAGCCCGAGCTGCAGCGCGAGCGGGCCGAGGAAGTAAAGGCCGTTCTGCGGGTCTTGCTCGATCAGCCCGATGCGCGCATAACTGACGAGGTACGGGTGCGCCTTCGCCGGCGCCATGCCGGCCGCGCGTGCCAGGTCTTTCAGCGCCATCGGCCGGGCGTGGTGCGCGAGTGCCGTCAGCACCTGGCCACCGACCTCGATGCTCTGGATGCCGCGTTGGGCTCGGTCGATCTTGTCGTTCATCCGGCACACCTCTGAATCAGTTAATCACAAATCGAATTAGACATCATCTAACGAATCCACTAGACTCCAGTTTCGCCTCGAATGCAAGCGCATGACCCAAGGAACGCAGATGAACCAGCCGAAAAAGTTCGCCAGCCAGGCGGATCTCGAAGAAAAGAAGGTCACCTTTGCGCAGCTCTCCGAGCACGCCTGGGCCTACACCGCCGAGGGCGACCCGAACACCGGCATCATCATCGGCGACGACGCGGTGCTGGTCGCCGACACGCAGGCCACGCCGGCCATGGCCGCCGACGTGATCCGCCGCATCCGCGAGGTCACCGACAAGCCCATCAAGTACGTCGTTCTGACCCACTACCACGCAGTGCGCGTGCTCGGCGCGAGCGCCTACCAGCCGCAGCAAATTCTCGCGAGTCAAGACACCTATGACCTGATCGTCGAGCGCGGCGAGCAAGACAAGGCGAGCGAGATCGGCCGCTTCCCGCGCTTGTTCAGCAACGTCGAGACCGTGCCCCCCGGCATGACCTGGCCGACGATGACCTTCACCGGCAAGATGACGCTGTGGCTCGGCAAGCTCGAAGTGCAGCTGTTGCAACTCGGCCGCGGCCACACCAAGGGCGACACGGTGGTGTGGCTGCCGCAGGAGCGCACGCTGCTCAGCGGCGACCTGGTCGAGTTCGACGCGACGCCCTATGCCGGCGACGCGTACTTCAACGATTGGCCGAAGACGCTCGCGAACGTCGCCGCGCTGAAGCCGCTCGCACTCGTGCCCGGCCGCGGGCCAGCGTTGAAGGGCGAGGCGCAGGTGCAGGAAGGTCTGTCGAGCACGGCCGGCTTCATCGCCGACGTGCGCGCGAGCGTGCAGGCCGGCGTGAGCGCGGGCAAGGACCTGAACGCGGTCTACAAGGAAACGTTCGCGAAGCTCAAGCCCAAGTACGGCCACTGGGTCATCTTCGATCACTGCATGCCGTTCGACGTGACGCGCTGCTACGACGAGGTCACGAAGTACCCCGACCCGCGCATCTGGACGGCCGAGCGCGACATCGAGATGTGGCACGCACTGGAGAGTTGAAGCCATGTCTGCGGAGGCGATCGACTTCCAGGCGCTGCGCTTCGAGCACGCACGTCACGCGGATCAGGATGCGGTCGAACCGGCACACCACCCGGTCGTCGTGGTGGGCGCGGGCCCGGTCGGCCTCACGCTCGCGATCGACCTCGCGCAGCGCGGCGTGCGCGTCGTGCTGCTCGACAACGACAACACCCTGTCGACCGGCTCGCGCGCGATCTGCTTCGCGAAACGCACGCTCGAGATCTTCGACCGCCTCGGCTGCGGCCAGCGCATGGTCGACAAAGGCGTGTCGTGGAACGTCGGCAAGGTGTTCTTTCGCGATGCGCAGATCTACCAGTTCGACCTGCTCGCGGAACCCGGCCACGCGCGGCCGGCGTTCATCAACCTGCAGCAGTACTACGTCGAGGGCTACCTCGCGCAGCGCGCGGCCGAGTTGCCGCTGATCGACCTGCGCTGGAAGAACAAAGTGGTCGGGATCGAGCAGCATGCCGACCACGCGCTGCTGACAATCGAGACGCCGGAAGGGCCCTACAAGCTGCGCGCCGATCACGTCGTCGCCTGCGACGGCAGCCGCTCGACCTTGCGCGAACTCACCGGCCAGCAAAGCACCGGCCGCGTGTTTCGCGACCGCTTCCTGATCGCCGACGTGAAGATGAAGCTCGACCGGCCCGCGGAACGCTGGTTCTGGTTCGACCCCGACTTCCATCCGAAGCAGAGTGTGCTGCTGCACATGCAGCCGGATGGCGTGTGGCGCATCGACTTCCAGCTTGGCTGGGACGCTGATCCGGAGGTCGAGAAGCGGCCCGAGAACATCATTCCGCGCGTGAAGGCCTTGCTGGGCGAAGACGCGCAATTCGAGCTCGAATGGGCCAGCGTCTACACCTTCGCGTGCACGCGGATGGCGCACTTTCGCGTCGGCCGCGTGCTGTTCGCCGGTGATGCGGCACACGGCGTTTCGCCGTTCGGCGCGCGCGGCGCGAACTCGGGTGTGCAGGACGCCGACAACCTCGCGTGGAAGCTCGCGGCGATTCTGGGCGGGCACGCGGGCGAGGCGCTGCTCGACAGCTACGCGCACGAGCGCGAGTTCGCCGCCGACGAGAACATCCTGCACTCGACGCGCGCGACCGACTTCATCACGCCGAAGAGCGATGTCAGCCGCCTGTTTCGCGACGCGGTGCTCGATCTCTCGAAGCACCACGCGTTCGCGCGCACGCTCGTCAACAGCGGGCGCCTGTCGACGCCGGCGACCCTGGATCATTCGCCGCTCAACACGCACGACTCTGCGCACTTCGAGGGTCGCATGCGCCCCGGCGCGGCGGCCGCCGATGCGCCGGTCACGCGCGCCGACGAGCGCGAGAGCTGGTTGCTGCGCGAACTCGGCGACGGCTTCTGTGCGCTGGTTTACGGCGATGCCGACGCGGGGCGCATCGCGTCGCAATTGCAAGCTGCCGCCGAGGGCCTCGCGCCCCTGCGCGTCGTGCACGTGCGCCCGTGCGAGGCCGCGGCACACGCCGAAACAATGGACAGCCTTGTCGACCACGACGGCCTCGTCGCCGAGCGCTACGACATGCTGCCCGGAACGGTGTACCTTTTGCGCCCCGACCAACACGTCTGCGCGCGCTGGCGCCAGCCCTCGGCCGATGCGCTGCACGCGGCGCTGAAGCGCGCACTGGCGCTGCACTGAGACTTCTACGATGAAGCTGATCACCGACCCGCATCTCAGCGCGCCCGACGACTTCTACGAGGCGCTGATCGACGCACACCGCGATCTCTCGCCCGCCGACAGCCACGCGCTGAACGCACGCCTCGTGTTGCTGCTGGCCAACCACATCGGCACGGTCGAGGTGCTGAAGCAAGCGCTCATCGCGGCGCGCGAATCGGCCGCAACCCAAGCGATCAATCCATGAGCACCACACCACTGACCTACCAGACCGGCTTCGGCAACGAGTACGCGACCGAGGCCGTGCCCGGCGCGCTGCCGCAGGGTCGCAACAGCCCGCAGCGCGCGCCGCTGGCGCTGTACCCCGAGCTGCTCTCGGGCACCGCATTCACCGCGCCGCGCCACGAGAACCGCCGTGCCTGGATGTACCGGCGCCAGCCTTCAGTCGTCTCGGGTCGTTACGAGGCCTACGGTCAGGCGTTCTGGCAGACCGGTGGCGACAAGAACACCGCGCTGGCGCCCGAACCCTTGCGCTGGAGCCCGATCCCGATTGATGGTGTCGACGGCGACTTCGTCGACGGCATTCGCACCCTGGCTGCGAACGGCGATGCCGAGGCACAGACCGGCATTGCCGCGCATGTCTACCTTGCGACGCGCTCGATGGGCCGGCGCGCGCTCGTCAACGCCGACGGCGAGATGCTGGTGGTGCCGCAGCAGGGCGCGCTGCGCATCGTCACCGAGATGGGGTTGCTGGATGTGAAGCCAGGCGAGATCGCGCTGCTGCCGCGCGGCGTGGCATTCAAGGTCGAGTTGCTGGATGGACCATCACGCGGCTACGTCTGCGAGAACTACGGCGCGCACTTCCGCCTGCCGGAGCTGGGCCCGATCGGCTCCAACGGCCTCGCGAACGCGCGCGACTTCAAGGCGCCTGTGGCCGCTTACGAAGATGGCGCCGGCGAATACGAAGTCATCAAGAAGTACGGCGGCCACCTGTGGCGCGCGCCGATGAAGCAATCGCCGTTCAACGTCGTCGCCTGGCATGGCAACCTCGCGCCGGTGAAGTACGACACCGCGAACTTCATGACGATCGGCTCGATCAGCTTCGACCACCCGGACCCGTCGATCTTCACGGTGCTCACGTCGCCAAGCGACACGCCCGGCACCGCGAACTGCGATTTCGTGATCTTCCCGCCACGCTGGCTGGTGATGGAAGACACCTTCCGCCCGCCCTGGTACCACCGCAATCTGATGAGCGAGTTCATGGGCCTGGTCTACGGCCAGTACGACGCCAAACCCGAAGGCTTCAAGCCCGGCGGCGCGAGCCTGCACAACTGCATGGTGCCGCACGGCCCCGACGAAGAAGCCTTCGAGCGCGCGAGCAACGCGCCGCTGGCACCGCACAAGCTCGACAACACGCTGGCTTTCATGTTCGAGAGCCGCTACAAGTTCATTCCGACCGGGTTCGCGCTCGCGAGCCCGCAGCTCGATCAACGCTACGCCGATTGCTGGGCGGGGCTGAAGGACAAGTTCGCACCATGACACTGATGAACGCCACCCACGACCCGAAGCTGCAAAGCTGGGTCAGCTCGGCGAACACGGCCGAGACCGACTTCCCGATCCAGAACCTGCCGTTCGGGCGCTTTCGGCGCGCCAACACCACCGAGCCGTGGCGCATCGGCGTGGCAATCGGCGATCACATCCTCGACCTGAAGCTCGCCGCCGAGGCCGGCCAGTGGAGCGCCGATGCGCAGGTGATGCTCGGGTCGCTCGCGCTCGGCGATTTGAACGTCTTCATGGCGCGCAGCGCCATCGCGCGCAGCGCGTTGCGGGCCGAGCTCTCGGCTGCGCTCGCAGAAGGCAGCGCGCAGCAGGAGGCGCTAGACCGCGCGCTGCTGCCGCAGAGCGAGGCACAGATGACGCTGCCCTGTGCGATCGGCGACTACACAGACTTCTACACCGGCATCCACCACGCGACCGCCGTCGGCAAGCTGTTCCGACCCGACAACCCGCTGCTGCCGAACTACCAGTGGGTGCCGATCGGCTACCACGGCCGCGCGTCGTCGATCGGCATCAGCGGCCAGCAGTTCAAGCGGCCGATGGGGCAGACGAAGGGCGAGGCGCCGGCGCCGGTGTTCGGGCCGAGCCAGCGCATCGACTACGAGCTCGAACTCGGGCTGTTCGTCGGCCCGGGCAATGCGCTCGGCGATTCGATCGAAATTGCGGATGCCGAGGATCATCTGTTCGGCGTGTGCCTGCTGAACGACTGGTCGGCGCGCGATCTGCAGGCCTGGGAGTACCAACCGCTCGGCCCTTTCCTCGCGAAGAACTTCGCGACGACGATCTCGCCGTGGGTCGTCACGATGGAGGCGCTGGCGCCGTACCGCACCGCGTTCACGCGACCGGCGGGCGACCCGCAGCCGCTGCCCTACCTCGATTCAGAGTTCAACCGCGAGCACGGCGCGCTGGCGATGACGCTCGAGGTCTGGCTCCAGACCGCCGCGATGCTGGCAGCCGGCGAACCCGCCGTGAAACTGTCTCAATCGGGTGTGGCCGACGCCGCGTACTGGACCTTCGCGCAGCTCGTCACGCACCACAGCGTCAACGGCTGCAACCTGCAGCCCGGCGACCTGCTCGGCTCGGGCACGCTCTCGGGGCCGACGCCGGATCAGAGCGGCTCGCTGCTCGAACTGACCGCCGGCGGCAAGCAGAAGATCACGCTGCCGAACGGCGAACAGCGCACGTTCATGCAGGACGGCGACACGATCACCTTGCGCGGCTACTGCGCGCGAGCGGGCGCCGCGCGCATCGGGCTGGGCGAGGTGAGCGGGACAGTGATCAGCGCTGCGACAGCGCCAGCTTGACGCCGAAGCCGATCAGGAACACGCCCGCCAGCTTCTGCAGCGCGCCCGAGATCTTCGGACTTGCGCGCAAGCGCTCGGCCAGGAAGTGCGTCAGCAGCACGACGATCAGGCCGTAGAGAAAGGTCAGCGCAGCGATCGTCGCGGCCATCACGCCGAAGGTCAGCAGGCCTTGATGCCGCGCCGGGTCGACGAACAGCGGGAAGAACGCCATGTAGAACACGATCGCCTTCGGATTCAGCAAGGTGATCAGCAGCGCCTGCTGAAAGTAGTGATGCGGCTTGATGTTCAGAATCGCCTTCTCGCCCGGCTTCGCGAGGATCATGCGCAGCCCCAGCCACGCGAGGTAGGCCGCGCCCAGCCACTGCACCGCGTGGAACGCCGGTGGGTACGCGGCCAGCAGGGCAGCGACACCGGCGACCGCGAGCCACATCAACACCTGGTCGCCGGCGATCAGTCCGAAGGTGGCGCCGAAGCCGCCACGCAGGCCGCCCTTGCCGGTCGACGTGATCAGCGCGAGGTTGCCGGGGCCGGGGATCAGCAGGAACACGATCACGGCAATCACGAACGAGGGGTAGTCAGCAATGCCGAACATGGGCAACTCCGCAGGCGGAAGACGGGGGATCGGCATGTTACGCCGGGGAGCTCACACGGTAAAATGAGCGCCCTCACCACTCCGACAGCCACTGGATGAACACCATGTACCGCTGTGCCGCTCGTTGGTCGATCGCCGCGATCATCGCGGTCGGCATCGTTTTCCCCGCTGCTGCGCAGAACATGCGCGCCTTCCCGCAGAACACCTTGCGCGGCGCGCTTGTCTTCGGCGCCGATCGCCAGGTCTCGCTGAACGGCCGCGCCACGTCGCTCACGCCCGGCGCGCGCGTGCGCAATCAGCAGAACATGATCGTGCTGCCCGACACCCTGATCGGCGCGAAGTGGCTCGTCCACTACACGATGGACATGGGTGGCGAGCAGGTGCGCGAGGTCTGGATCCTCACACCCGACGAAGCGGCCGTGCGCCCCTGGCCGACGAAGCCCGAGGAGTTGCAGACCTGGATCTACGACGCGACGACGATGACCTGGACCAAGCCATGAGCGCCCCGGTGCCGGGCAAGAAAGTCTTCATCAAGACTTTCGGCTGCCAGATGAACGAGTACGACTCCGGCAAGATGGCCGACGTGCTGCACGCCGCGCAGGGCTACGAGCCGACGAGCAACGTCGATGAAGCCGATCTGATCCTGTTCAACACCTGCTCGGTGCGCGAGAAGGCGCAGGAAAAAGTGTTCAGCGACCTCGGCAGAGTCAAGCACCTGAAGGCCAGGGGCGTGCTGATCGGCGTGGGCGGCTGTGTGGCGAGCCAGGAAGGCGCGGCGATCATCGCGCGCGCACCGTATGTCGATCTGGTGTTCGGCCCGCAAACGCTGCACCGCCTGCCCGAGATGCTCAACCAGCGTGCGAAGCAGATGCGCCCGCAGGTCGATATCAGCTTCCCCGAGATCGAGAAGTTCGATCACCTGCCGCCGGCGCGGGTCGATGGTGCGACCGCGTTTGTTTCGATCATGGAGGGCTGCTCGAAATACTGCAGCTACTGCGTCGTGCCGTACACGCGCGGCGAAGAAGTCTCGCGGCCGTTCGACGATGTGCTGGTCGAGGTGGCCGGGCTCGCCGATCAGGGCGTGAAGGAAGTGACGCTGCTGGGGCAGAACGTCAACGCGTATCGAGGCACGATGGGTGGGACCGCCGAGATCGCCGACTTCGCGCTGCTGCTCGAATACGTCGCCGAGATCCCCGGCATCGAGCGCATCCGCTACACGACCAGCCACCCGAACGAATTCACGCAGCGCCTGATCGACGCCTACGCCAAGATCCCGCAACTCGTGAACCACCTGCACCTGCCGGTGCAGCACGGCAGCGACCGCATCCTGATGGCGATGAAGCGCGGCTACACCGCGATGGAATACAAGAGCACGGTGCGCAAGCTGCGCGCGGTGCGGCCGGGCATCTCGATGTCGAGCGACTTCATCGTCGGCTTTCCGGGCGAGACGGAGGCCGACTTCGCGCAGATGATGAAGCTGATCGAAGACGTGGGCTTCGACGACAGCTTCAGCTTCGTCTTCAGCCCGCGCCCCGGCACGCCGGCAGCCGCGCTGCACGACGACACGCCGCACGACGTGAAGCTCAAGCGGCTGTACCGGCTGCAGTCGCTGGTCACCGGGCAGGCGCAGCGCATCGCCGAGTCGCGCCTGGGTACGGTTCAGCGGGTGCTGGTCGAGGGCCCGTCACGCAAGGACGCGAGCGAGCTCAGCGGGCGCACCGAGTGCAACCGGATGGTCAGTTTCAAGGGCCCGGCGCGTCTGATCGGCCAGATGATCGACGTCACGATCACACAGGTGAACGCGCATTCGCTGCGCGGCGAGGTGACGCAGCGTCAAGACGAAGCACTGCCGGCATGAGCCGAAGCGCAAGACGGGTCAGCGGCGGGGCATTCCGAAGCCGACCCACCAAAGGCTGAGGGCGCAGGCAACGAGCATGGCGCCGTAGGTGGCCATCTTGCCGTCGCTGCCGAAGTAGATGAGTCCGAGGGTCAGCACCAGGGCAGAGCAGGCGGTCGCCCAGACGGCCAGGCGGGGCCAGCTGACA